>Ga0213831_1000050_pt1 | contig 272029 bp, 241 predicted proteins | sample SWATP12_FD_163421 | JGI IMG/M metagenome (GOLD analysis project Ga0213831, IMG submission 163421) | Coastal seawater microbial communities from Marineland, Florida, United States - SWA TP1 #2 | ecosystem: Environmental > Aquatic > Marine > Coastal | place: USA: Florida | collected 2016-08-06 | reverse complement strand
GCAGGGTGTGTAAGCGTTGTGAGGCGTTGAGCTAACCTGTACTAATTGCCCGTGAGGCTTAACCATACAACACCCAAAGGGTTTTGATGGACTCAAAGCAAGAACGATTGAATGTGTAAATACAGAATTTAAAAACAGCTTTCCAGATTTTTTGCTTTCACTTTTTAGAAAAGTGAAGACAAAACAGAATTTGCTTGGCGACCATAGCGATTTGGACCCACCTGATTCCATGCCGAACTCAGAAGTGAAACGAATTAGCGCCGATGGTAGTGTGGGGCTTCCCCATGTGAGAGTAGGACATCGCCAGGCTTTGAACATTATCTGTTTAAAGCACGATTTAGATAAGACTTTAAATAGACCACTGCGGAGTGGTAGTTCAGTTGGTTAGAATACCGGCCTGTCACGCCGGGGGTCGCGGGTTCGAGTCCCGTCCACTCCGCCACTTATTCCAGACCTCAGCAAAAATGCTGGGGTCTTTTTGTATGCGCGGTATTATTTTTGGTCTGTGACCAACGAGTCCCGCTTGAGCGCAAGCCCGGCCGTCCGCCACTTATTTAGAAACCCAGTCTACGGACTGGGTTTTGTCGTTTTAGAAGCTTGTTGCGTATTAGAAGTGGTAATGGACTTTGTCCTCAAATGCCTTATTGGGCTTATGTGTCCCACTTTATACCAATTGGGAAAAGTCGCTTAGAGCAAGGCATAGATTGCAGCTAGTTAGTTAATCTAACTACAAAATCAATAACGACGCTATCATTAATTTTAACTAGTAAGAATGACCAGATATTTATTCTAGTTGGAATAAGAGATACAGCTTGCTTAGTAGTTTGAATCGTATGTTGTGTTTAATCTTGAAGGATGAGTAAAAGCAACTAACTTTAGTTTAGGGGGAAGGCTAAATATGAAGACAGAACAATTAGTTTGGAGTGGTGAACAACCACTCGACCTTTCGTCAGTTTCAACCATGGATAGTGCAAATACCTTACTTATTGTTTTTGGGACATTAGATTCGGAGATCATGGCTCGTCTTAATCGTTCTTTTCCAAAGTCGCAAATGATTGGTTGTTCGACAGCGGGAGAGATCTGTAATCAAGGTATAGAAGAGCAAGCATTGGTTATAACCATCATTCAATTTGAACACACTTCTGTTTGTAAATCAGCGCGCAGCTTGTCAGCGTATCAAGGATCTTGCAAAGAGTTAGCGGCTGCATTGGCAAAGGATCTTTTACAGCACGATTTAAAGCATGTGTTTGTCTTGAGTGACGGTTTAAATGTTGATGGTACAGATCTTGTTAAAGGGTTTAGAAGCGTACTACCAGACGATATAAAGGTGACTGGTGGGTTGGCGGGTGATTGTGAGAATTTCCGGGAAACAAAGGTTTACAACGGTAATGTACAGGAATCAGGCTTAATTGTTGCTGTTGGTTTGTATGGAGATGCTTTGAAGGTCAGCTATGGCTCACGTGGTGGGTGGTGTGCATTTGGCGTTGAAAGAAAAGTCACCAACTCAGAGGGAAACGTACTATACGAGTTAGATGATCAAAATGCATTAGAGATCTACCACAGTTACCTTGGTGACCTGACGAGTGAATTGCCCTTGAGTGGTTTGAGGTTCCCATTAGAGATTCATGATCCCGTCAAACAAACTCGACTCGTAAGGACTTTATTAGCAACGGATGACGCATCAGGTGCAATAACTTTTGCAGGAAACATTCCCCAAGGTGCTTCCGCTAAGCTAATGCGTGCCAATGTTGACAGTTTGATTGATGGTGCGCAAGAGGCTGCCAAAGTGTGCCACGACTTTATTGAGCAGTCTCCCGAGGTTGCTATTTTGATTAGCTGTGTTGGACGCAAGCTATTACTCAAACAGCTTGCCGAAGATGAGGTTGATATCGTGCGAGAGGTACTTGGCCAAGACACAATGCTATGCGGGTTCTATTCGTATGGGGAAATCGCTCCTTTAGATCACTTTCACGGTTCCGAGTTGCACAATCAGACAATGACTATTACCACTTTCTCGGAAACGTAGTATGCATAGATTATTGGAGCGGCAACTGAAGCGAGTATACCCCGAGGGTATTCCTGACGACTTACATTTTGCACAGTTTATTGAGTTAGTCGAGACAGGCTATAAGAACTTTGATGAGCAGTTAATGATTACTGAGCGTTCGCTTGATATCAGCTGTCACGAGCTTACCCAGCGTAATCATACCCTCAATCTCATTTTGGACTCTCTGCCTGATATGAGCTTATGGATAGATAAAAAGGGGAATGTTAAAGATATTAGAAGTGGCAACTTCGAACCACCACTATTAACTTCAGAAGCGAATTTCACCAATATATTTGAGTTAAAACTAGTCCGTGATTCTCCTGAACTTCAAGCTTTTATCGAAGATTATCAGAACAGTGACGATAAGAGCGCAGAGTTATCGATTCGTTCGTTTGATACTGACTATATTATGCGGGTTAGATTGACCAAGGTGTCTCGAAACAGTTGGTTGTTAGTGTTTCGAGATATTTATTTACGTAAGAAATTAGAAGAGCTGCAGAGTCAGCGTTTGGAGAACTCCAAACGTGTTACGAAGCAGTTACAGGGACTCATAAATGCGGCCCCCATTGGGATAATCATTTGCAACACTCAACTTGATATCATAATGGTTAACGATTTTGGCTGTCAGCTCCTTCAGCGATCGAAATCAGAGATTGTTCATCGTCATCCTAGAGAGTTTGTTGCCAGTGATAGCCATAAATTGTTTCAACAGCACTTGAACCAAACGGTGTCGCAGACAGAAGGCGTTGTGACACCTTCGTGTGACATAATGTTACGCCTCTCAGACGGGCGTGGTCGTCAGGCTGAGATTGCTTTCAATAAACTCGCCTTTGAAGAGCACTCCGTTCTTATCATGTCGATTACTGACATTGAAGAAAGAAAGCAGCTAGAAAATAAGCTGCGAACTTTAGCCGCAACAGATGCACTAACTGGAGCTTTCAATCGACGTAGCTTTCATGAGCAGACAGATCGGGCCATTATTAATTGCTCACGCTGGAAAGCACCATTAACTGTCATGTTATTTGATATCGACCATTTTAAAAATATCAATGATCAATTTGGTCACGCTGCCGGAGATGAAGTTCTCATCGTTCTAGTTAAGTATATTCAACAGATGACGAGAAATATGGATGTACTGGGTCGGCTAGGTGGCGAGGAGTTTGGCTTGGTATTGCCGAACACGGCTCAACAGTTGGGTTATGATATTGCCGATCGTTTACGCAAAGGCATTGAGGCGATGGATATTCACTTTGAAGATCAAACACTAAAAATAACCGTGAGCATAGGAATAACAACCTTATCTTATACTCAGCTCACAACTCCGATAGAAGAAGTAATCACTCTAGTTGATGGATATCTGTATGCGGCGAAAGAGGAAGGGAGAAATTGCATAGTCCAAGGGTGAGCTTTTATATTGATAGAGCCTGCCATGCTTGATTGGAAAGCAAGGCAGCCACAATCGGCTGCCGCTTTTGTAAGGTTAAGGTACGTTTCCCATTTATTCTGGGCTAGTTTGGTCCATCTCTTTCTGGGCTAGTTTTGCTTTCTCTATCATTGGGGTAATGGTGGAACCTTGGATAAGAATAGAAAACACCACCACCGAGTATGTCATTACGAGGATGATCTCTTTTACATCAATAAGCTTATCTTGAATGACCCAAATACCAGATGGGATAGAGAGTGCCATCGCGAGTGCTAAACCGCCTCGTAAACCGCCCCAAGTAAGGATATTGACAGACCAAGGGTTGTATTTACGGAAACGTTTAAAGCCTATGTAAGACAAGAAGACACTTAGATAGCGAGCCGATAAGACTAGAGGTACTGAGAAAGCCATTAGAATCCAGTCTTCTTTATGGAACTCAAACAGCAGCATCGACATACCGATTAGTAGAAATAGAACACCATTAAGGAACTCGTCTACCAATTCCCAAAAATGGTCTAAGTGATCCTCACTCTCTTTCGAGAAGCCGATAAACCGAGTCCAGTTACCTATCATTATTCCTGAAACAACCATTGCTAATGGTCCGGAAACATGAAGCACCTCTGCAAACGCGTAGCCAGCTGTTGGTATACCTATGGTCAGGAGTAACTCCATTGAATGATCGTCAGTCGAGCTAATTAGATAGTGGAACAGCAGCCCTAAAGCAAAACCATATAAGATGCCGCCAAGTGCTTCTTGGATAAACAGCAGGGTAACACTGCCAACGGTAGGTGCTTCACTACCAAACGCGATGGTAAAGATGGTGACAAAAATAACCAGACCAAAGCCATCGTTGAATAAGGATTCACCTTCTATTTGCGTGGAGATTCGTTTCGGAGCGTCTAGCTTTTTCACAATCGCAAGAACAGCAATCGGGTCCGTCGGTGAAATCAGAGCACCAAACAGTAAGCAGTAAACCAGCTCGAATTGGATACCGATGAATTGACAAAATCCATATAACACGAAACCAATAAAGAAGGTTGAGAAGAGGGTTGCACCAAGTGCTAGAGCGGTGATTTCCCATTTTTGATCTTTGAGGTTGGGGAGTTTGATACCTAAACCGCCGGCGAAGAGGAGAAAGCCTAATATACCTTTAAGTAAAAAGTCTTCAAAGTTGATGCTAGCAACTGTGTTCGATGCTATTTCTGTCAAATGAAACCAATCGTTCTGACCAGCAACTAGGAGCAAAAGCGATAGCATCATCGATCCTGCTGTAATAGCGATTGTGGTTTGCATTTTACCTATCTTGCTGTTTACAAAAGCAATCAACATGGCAGCAGCGGATAAGAAGCAGAGCGTGTAATAGACCGACATTGGAATCTCAATATGTAACAAATTATGAATGGGAATTTTCTTCCTACTATGTACAAATAGCAAACACTTTTTTGTCATAACTAAGTCATCAATTAACTTTTTTAGACGTCTAGACTCCTTTTTGATCTGTGATAGGATGGAGTGATAACTAAAGGAATGAGGCTGTACCGTGGGAAGTAATGTAAGGCAACAGATTGAAGCTCAATTAAGACAACGTATTTTGCTGATCGATGGTGGTATGGGCACCATGATTCAAGACTACAAACTAGAAGAGCAAGATTATCGAGGTGAGCGCTTTGCTGACTGGCATTGCGATTTAAAAGGCAATAATGATTTGTTGGTTCTTTCTCAGCCTCAGCTTATTAAAGATATTCATTCTGCCTATCTAGAGGCGGGAGCAGATATTCTCGAAACCAACACGTTTAACGCAACTACTATTGCGATGGCTGACTATGAAATGGAAAGCCTAAGTGAAGAGATAAACTTTGAAGCCGCCAAACTTGCGCGAGAAACCGCTGATGAGTGGACGGCGAAAACGCCTGATAAGCCACGTTATGTTGCCGGCGTGTTGGGGCCAACCAACCGCACATGTTCAATCTCGCCAGATGTAAACGACCCTGGCTACCGAAATGTCAGCTTTGATGAGTTAGTTGAAGCCTACTCAGAGTCGACTCGCGCATTAATTAAGGGTGGTTGTGATTTAATCTTGATCGAGACTATTTTTGATACACTAAATGCTAAAGCGTGCGCTTTTGCCGTCGACAGCGTGTTTGAAGAAGTAGGTACCACTCTGCCTGTGATGATTTCAGGGACGATTACCGATGCTTCTGGTCGAACGCTTTCTGGTCAAACAACAGAAGCTTTCTACAACTCTCTTCGTCATGTCAGACCCATCTCATTTGGTTTGAACTGTGCTCTGGGGCCTGATGAATTGCGCCCATACGTAGAAGAGCTATCACGTATCTCAGAAACCTTTGTCTCAACCCATCCTAATGCTGGCTTACCTAACGCCTTCGGTGAATATGATTTATCACCTGAAGATATGGCGCTACATGTTAAAGAGTGGGCAGAAAGTGGCTTCCTTAACCTTATTGGTGGCTGCTGTGGTACTACGCCAGAGCATATCCGTCAAATGGCGAATGCGGTTGATGGTGTTAAGCCTCGTGCACTACCAGAGCTTGTGACGGCATGTCGCTTATCAGGTCTTGAGCCATTAACCATTGAAAAAGAAACCCTGTTTATTAACGTTGGTGAGCGAACTAACGTAACAGGTTCAGCGCGTTTTAAACGCCTGATTAAAGAAGAACTTTATGATGAGGCGCTAGAGGTTGCTCGTCAGCAGGTTGAGAATGGTGCGCAAATCATCGATATCAACATGGATGAGGGGATGCTTGATGCTGAGGCATGTATGGTGCGTTTCCTCAATCTGTGTGCTTCTGAACCTGAAATTTCTAAAGTACCTATCATGGTCGATTCCTCAAAGTGGGAAGTTATTGAAGCGGGTCTGAAATGCATTCAGGGCAAAGGCATCGTTAACTCTATTTCACTGAAGGAAGGCAAAGAAAAGTTTGTTGAGCAAGCTAAGCTGATCCGTCGCTATGGTGCAGCCGTTATCGTGATGGCATTCGATGAAGTTGGCCAAGCAGAAACTCGAGAGCGTAAACTCGAGATCTGTACCAACGCGTATAACATCTTGGTCGATGAAATCGGTTTCCCACCAGAAGATATCATTTTTGACCCGAATATTTTTGCCGTGGCGACCGGTATCGAAGAGCATAACAATTACGCGGTAGACTTTATTGAGGCAGTGGCAGACATCAAACGAGACCTTCCATATGCGATGATCTCGGGGGGGGTTTCTAACGTTTCGTTCTCCTTCCGTGGTAATAACTACGTACGCGAAGCGATTCACGCAGTATTCCTTTACCACTGTTTCAAGAATGGTATGGATATGGGGATCGTCAATGCTGGTCAGCTTGAGATCTACGATAACGTCCCTGAGAAGCTGCGTGAAGCGGTAGAGGATGTGGTTCTAAACCGTCGTGATGATGGTACCGAGCGCTTATTGGATATAGCGGCTGAATATGCAGGGAAAGGGGTCGGTAAAGAAGAAGATGCTTCCGCACTTGAGTGGCGTACATGGCCAGTGGCAAAACGTTTAGAGCATGCGTTGGTAAAAGGTATTACCGAGTTTATTGTCGAGGATACTGAAGAGGCGCGTGTTAATGCCAACAAGCCGCTCGAAGTCATTGAAGGTCCTCTGATGGATGGCATGAACGTAGTGGGTGACCTGTTTGGTGAAGGTAAAATGTTCTTACCTCAAGTGGTAAAGTCGGCGCGCGTAATGAAGCAAGCGGTGGCCCATTTAGAGCCCTATATTAATGCCTCTAAGCAGGCGGGCTCAACCAACGGTAAGATCCTGCTTGCGACGGTGAAAGGCGATGTTCATGATATTGGTAAGAATATCGTTGGGGTCGTTTTGCAGTGCAATAACTATGAGATCATTGATCTGGGCGTGATGGTTCCTTGTGAAAAAATCCTTAAAGTCGCGAAAGAAGAGCAGGTTGATATCATTGGTCTGTCTGGCCTCATTACGCCGTCGTTGGATGAAATGGTCCATGTGGCGAAAGAGATGGAGCGTCTTGATTTTGACTTGCCACTTCTGATTGGTGGTGCAACAACATCGAAAGCTCACACTGCGGTTAAGATTGAGCAAAACTACCAACACCCAGTAGTGTATGTAAACAATGCTTCTCGCGCTGTTGGGGTATGTACGTCGCTTCTCTCTGATGAGCTACGCCCTGCTTTTGTCGAGAAAATAGATGCAGATTATGTACGCGTTCGTGATCAGCATAATCGTAAGAAACCAAGAACGAAGCCTGTCACTCTCGAACAAGCGCGTGCTAACAAAGTCGCAATTGACTGGGATAGTTACACTCCTCCAGAGCCTGCGAAGCCGGGGGTTCACGTATTTGATGACTTTAATGTTGCCACACTACGTAACTACATCGACTGGACACCTTTCTTTATGACTTGGTCGCTGGTGGGCAAGTACCCAGCGATCTTAGAGCATGAAGAAGTGGGTGAAGAAGCCAAGCGCCTGTTTAAAGATGCCAACGACTTACTTGACCGAGTTGAGCGAGAGGGATTAATGAAAGCGCGCGGTATGTGTGCGCTGTTCCCGGCGGCGAGTGTTGGTGATGATATTGAAGTATACACTGATGAATCGCGCACCGAAGTGGCAAAAGTGCTGTATAACTTACGCCAACAAACAGAGAAGCCAAAAGGCTTTAACTACTGCTTGTCTGACTACATTGCTCCAAAATCGTCGGGTAAAAAAGATTGGATTGGTGCATTTGCTGTAACGGGTGGTATCGGAGAACGTGAACTGGCGGATCAGTACAAAGCGGCTGGTGACGACTACAATGCAATAATGATTCAAGCGGTGGCAGATCGTTTGGCTGAAGCGTTTGCAGAATACCTACATGAGAAGGTGCGTAAAGAAATCTGGGGCTATTCTGCAGATGAGAACTTATCTAACGATGAACTGATCCGTGAGAAGTATCAGGGTATTCGTCCTGCGCCTGGTTACCCTGCTTGTCCAGAGCATACTGAGAAAGGCACCTTGTGGGAGCTGCTCAACGTTGAAGAGACGATTGAGATGTCACTCACCACCAGTTACGCCATGTGGCCAGGCGCTTCTGTTTCTGGCTGGTACTTCTCTCACCCAGACTCACGTTACTTTGCGATTGCTCAGATCCAGCAAGACCAGGCGCAAAGCTACGCAGATCGTAAAGGCTGGGATATGCTAGAAGCCGAGAAATGGCTTGGACCCAACCTTAACTAAGTAAGGCCAGAAAACAAAAAGCGCAGCTTATGAGCTGCGCTTTTTTAGTCTCTGAAAGTCCTAATTAAATCATGATGGTTGCTAAGCCAAGGAAGACGGATAGGCCGATAACATCGGTAACGGTTGTGAGCGCCATACCACCGGCCAGTGCTGGGTCGATATTCATTTTCTTGAGTAGAATAGGGATAGTTACCCCAGCGACACCTGCAACTAGTAAGTTAGTCAACATTGCGGCGGAAATAATGCCGCCTAGCATCCAGTTACCTTTCCAAGCAACAACGATACCACCAATAATCAGTGCCCACATAATGCCGTTTAGCAGACCGATTGCCGCTTCTTTCATCAACAGTTCACGTTTGTTGGAGTCACCGATATGACCAAGAGCGAGTCCGCGGATGACCAGAGCAACGGTTTGGTTACCTGCCACGCCACCCATAGAAGGCACTATCGTCATTAATACGGCGATTGCTGCCATCTGATCAAGTGTGGCTTCAAACATATTCGACACGGATGCGGCCGCAAGGGCAGCAAGCACATTGGCACCGAGCCAGATACTGCGTTTACGCGCTGATTTTACAACTGGCGCGAAGGTATCTTCGTCATCATCCATACCCGCCATACTCATCATTGAGTGTTCGGCATCCTCACGGATAACGTCAACCACGTCATCAATGGTGATACGGCCTACAAGGTGTTGGTTGTCATCAATAACAGGGGCAGAAACCCAATTACGACGTTCAAACAAGCTAGCGATATCAGAGTCGCTCATGGTGACATCGATAGCTTCATCCGTATCTTCCATCACATCACGGATCTTGACGTCAGGTTGAGTCGTGAGCAGGGTCGTAATCGGTAGTTCACCAATCAGGCGGCTTTCTTCATCAATCACGTATAAGGCATCGGTCGCTTCTGGAAGCTCTCCCTTCATACGCAAGTAACGCAAGACAACATCCACGTCGACATCACCACGAATCGTGATCACGTCGGTGTTCATTAAGCTACCGGCAGTGTCTTCCGGGTACGAAAGGGCCGTTTCAACTAACAGGCGCTCAGCGGCGTCCATTTGCGATAACACTTCCCGAGACACGTCGTCTGGCAAGCTTCGCAGAACGTAAGCGACGTCGTCCGTTTCCATCCCTTCTGTTGCTTCAGCCAGCATTTCAGGTGCCATTTTTAACACCAGATCATCTTTGACGTCTTCGCTTAACTCATCAAGAATTTCACCGTAGTCTTCAGGATCGGTGAGTTGCCAAAGAACTTCACGGCTTTTACGCGGAGAGGCTTCTAAGAGATGGGCGATATCTTCTGGTTCCATATCCTGCAATTGGCGGCGGACATGGACAAAACGACCATTTTCTAGAGCTTCGGTAACTTCTTGGAGGGCTTGGTGAGCTTGATCGAATTCTATTTGCTCTGCCATTCATTCCCCCTGACTCTCTATGCTTACAATGCTGTGAATAGTAACTTAATTTTAGAATGTATTTAATAAGTTAATGTGAAGGAAGGTAATTTAGTGGTGTTTCGTTGGCGAATTACTCGTCTTCGTCAAACTTGTCTTCGATTAGGTGGCAAACAGCTTCAAGAGCAGGGTGTGCATCGCTGCCTTCGGCGCTGATAGTGACATGCTCGCCTTGTGCAGACTCAAGCATTAATAGCCCCATAACACTATCGGCGGTTGCTTCTTTACCTTCGTGGTTTTGAATAGTAAGAATGGCATCAAAGGATTGAGCCAGTTCGACCAGTTTTACAGCAGCACGAGCGTGGAGGCCTAAACGATTTTGGATTAAGACAGTACGGCTTTGCTGCTGCATAAACTATTCCTTATGATTTTTCTCTAAAGACGCGTGGCGAATTTGCACTTGATGGCCCATCTCTGCAAAGTATTCGCCGATTTGCTGAGTGAGATAGACGGAGCGATGTTTACCGCCAGTACAACCAATCGCGACCGTCAAATAGCTACGATTGTTTTTCTCAAGCATAGGTAGCCAATGCTCGATGAATTTCTGAATCTGCTGTTTGAGTTCCATCACTTCATGATGGCTTTCTAAGAAGGATTTGATGGGTGCATCTAAACCTGTCAGTGGCCTAAGATCCGGCTCCCAATGAGGGTTAGGTAGAAAGCGCACATCAAACACGTAGTCGGCATCACTTGGCAGGCCATATTTAAACCCAAACGACTGAAAGACCATGACTAAGTCTTTGCGTTCACGTCCTTCAACGCGCATACGCACGGTTTCACTTAGCTCATGCAGTGATTGATTACTGCTGTCTATCACTAAGTCGGCATGCTCTTTAAGCGGAGATAGAATACAACGCTCTTTTTCTATTGCTTGCTCTAAAGAAGTGTTTTCTAAACTCAAAGATAGTGGGTGAATGCGACGAGTTTCACTGTAGCGTTTGAGTAGCGTCTCTTTATTGGCATCCAAAAACAGTACGCTGACATCTGAGCTTTTCTTGAGCTTAGTTAATACCGCTTCGACTAGGTTAGGTTCACTCGGCAAGTTGCGAATATCAATACTAACGGCGACATTTTGTTTGCTGGTTTTTACTGATTTTACAAATGCCTGGAGCATGTCGACAGGAAGATTGTCGACACAGTAATAACCAAGGTCTTCCAGTACGCGTAAAGCAACACTTTTGCCTGCACCGGATTGGCCGCTAACAACGATAAGGCGCATTATTGATTAACCATGATGTCGTAAAGCTCTTGATCTGACTGAGCTTTACGCAGTTGTTTAAGGATCTGTTTGTTGCTTAGACGTTCTGCCATGCTTGAGAGAGTTTTTAGGTGCTCTTTACATTGTGCGTCTGGCACCAGTAGAGCAAAAAGTAGGTCGACAGGGCGATTATCAATAGCGTCAAACTCAACAGGAGATTCACACTGCAGTAAAACTGCGACTGCTTTATCGCTGGATTGCATACGAGCATGGGGAATGGCTATTCCATTTCCAATGCCAGTACTGCCCATCTTTTCGCGACTGAGCATGCATTCAAAAAGTTCGGTTGAGCTTTGCCCTGTTTGCTCAGCGACAAGTTCACTGATCATTTCAAGGGCTCGTTTTTTACTAGTACATTGAACTGCACTTTTGGTGCAGTTCAATGTAAGGATTTCGCTTAGTTGCATGGTTTTAGTGGGCGTTTAGCTTTTCTTTGTGCTTGTTGAGCTGTCGAACAAGTTTGTCGACGAGCGAATCGATCGCTGCATACATGTTTTCATCATCTGAAGAAGCATGGATTTCAGCTTGATTTACGTGAAGGGTAGCTTCCGCGATTTGACGGAGTTTTTCAACTTTTAATACAACATGAATACTGTTGATGTGGTCAAAAAAGCGTTCGAGCTTTTGAAACTTTTCGTTTACGTAGTCTTGCATTGAATCGGTTAGATCAACGTGGTGGCCATTAATATTGATTTGCATAGACTTTCCTTCTCGGTTGTATGCCTAAAGCAGGCGTTTGCGCTGACTTGAAGGGGCTATTCCTAAAGATTCTCGGTATTTCGCTATCGTCCTACGAGCGACCTGAATCCCTTGGTCAGCGAGTAGAGCTGCAATCTTGCTATCACTGAGTGGCTTTGCGCTGTTCTCTGCAGCAACAAGCTTCTTAATTAGCGCACGGATTGCAGTGGATGAGCACTCTCCGCCATTATCAGTACTGACATGGCTTGAAAAGAAGTACTTCAGTTCAAAAATGCCACGAGGGGTATGCATGTATTTTTGCGTAGTCACCCTAGAAATGGTGGACTCATGCATGTCGACAGCTAAAGCAACATCATTAAGCACCATTGGCTTCATGGCTTCTTCACCATACTCAAAGAAATCGCGTTGATGTTCAACAATACACTTAGCAACTTTGAGCAACGTCTCGTTTCTACTTTCTAAGCTTTTGATTAACCATTTAGCTTCTTGCAGATTACTGCGAATGTACTGGCTATCAGCATTATTGCCTTTACCCAGTGCCGCATATTGCTGGTTGACCTTAAGTCTTGGTACTGAGTCAGGGTTAATCGTCACCACCCATTTCCCATGATCTTTAAATACGGACACGTCAGGGATGACATACTCAGCATGATCAGGTGCTATGCGGCTTCCTGGTCTAGGATCAAGCTGTTGAATTAGCTTTAGTACTTCACGTAGCTCTGCTTCTTTTAGCTTAGTCTCTTTTATGACTAGCTTGTAATCACGGTTACCTAGCTGGTCAATATGATCAGTAAGTACTAACTTGGCTTCTGCGAGCCAAGGCGTATCTTCTGGAAATGTAGCAAGCTGAAGCAGTAAACAGTCTTGTAGGTTATTGGAGGCGACACCTAAGGGATCAAATTGTTGGATACGCTTACGTACGGCTTCAATTTCTTCGATCTCAATTTCTTCGTTGTTGAAGCTCTCGAGGATATCGTCGGTTGATACGGTTAGGTAGCCATAGTCATCAATCGCATCGATAAGAGCGAGCGCTATGGTGCGGTCTGTTTCACTAAATGGAGTCAGATCTAACTGCCACATCAAGTAATCTTGTAGCGATTGAGTGGTTTCACCTTGGTAAACAGGTGCATCGTCGTCAAGAGCGATGCCTGTACTGCCTGTGTTAGCGCTGTAGACATCTTCCCAGGTGGTATCAATTTCAAGATCGTTACTGATTTCAGACTTTTCGATCAGATCAGAGCTGTCTTTGACTTCTGGCTCTGCGGTTTCTACCGGCTCGACTGCCGACTCTTTCTCTTCATTGCGGCTAGTTTCATCTCCAGACGGCTCATCACTGGTTTCTTCAACCTCGAGTAACGGGTTTGAATCCAAAGCTTCTTGAATTTCTTGTTGAAGATCGAGCGTTGACAGCTGCAACAAGCGAATTGCTTGCTGCAATTGAGGCGTCATCGCTAACTGCTGTCCTAGCTTGAGTTGTAATGAGGGTTTCATTCAGTATTACTTGCCTTAATGCTGGAGAATCTTATCGTTCTTCCCTTTAATCATAGACGGAATTGCTCGCCGAGATAAACTTGTTTCACTTGCTCGTTGTTCAGTACTTGGTCTGGTGTACCTTCTGCGATGAGGTGACCTTGGCTTACAATGTAAGCCTTTTCACACACATCGAGTGTTTCACGAACGTTGTGGTCGGTAATCAATACGCCTAAACCGCGATCTCTTAGATGTTCGATAATCTTTTTAATGTCGATAACGGAGATTGGGTCAACACCAGCAAAAGGTTCGTCCAATAAAATGAATTGAGGATTTGCTGCCAACGCACGAGCGATTTCCACACGGCGACGCTCACCACCTGATAATGCCATACCTGCACTGTGACGTATGTGCTGAATGTGGAATTCTTCTAACAAATCTTCCAGCTTATCTTGGCGCTCTTCGCGTGTCATTTCTTCACGAGTCTCTAAAACCGCCATAATGTTGTCTTCAACCGACAGTTTGCGGAAAATAGAAGCTTCTTGAGGTAGGTAGCCAATCCCCATACGTGAACGACTGTGCATTGGTAAGATACTGATATCTTCGCCATCAATAGTAATCGCCCCCTGGTCACGCGCGACTAGGCCAACGATCATATAAAATGAGGTTGTTTTACCAGCACCATTCGGACCCAATAGTCCGACAATCTGGCCAGATTCCACTTGCAAGCTTACATCAGTAACCACTGTGCGGTTACCGTAAGTTTTCGCTAAGTGCTCAGCTTTAAGTATTGCCATAATTATTCTTGTACTGCTTGTGGTTGAAGTACGGTAGAGACGCGATCGCCTTTCTCTTTACCGTCAGCAATCAGCTTTTGCGATGAGATCTTGTAGCGAATTTTAGTGCCGCGGATAACGCTGTCATCTTGCGAAAGCATCGCTTCATCTATCATGGTTAACTGATCATCAACCATAACGTAATACAGCTCTTTCGCTTCGCCGTATAGCGTTTTTCCATCATCGGTTAACTGCGAGAAAGTTGCTAAATCACCGTATCCTTCAATTTCTTGAATTGATCCATCTTTAGGGTCACGGGTGACAATAACTTTGTCGGCATTGATATTGATACTACCTTGCTTGAGTTTTACGTCACCAAGGAAAGTAACTTTATTGCTCTGCATGTCTAGCTGTTGGCTATCAGAGTCGATATAAACCGGTTGATCTTGGTCGGTTGATAACGCCATTGCTTGGCTAGACAGTAATAAACAAGAAATCAGACTAAGGTGTGAGAGTTTCATATCTACTTTGTACGTGATTATAGAGGGTAGCGTGATTGTCGGCGAAATTCCCCGTCATTGCTTGCCCTACTGTTTCAAATTGAGGCCCAACCATAATTACTTGGTTATCGGCCCAAAAGTCGCGACTGTCTAACTGAATATTCATTACATCAGTGGACAGGGTGTCAAAACCAGAATCAGGTAATAAGTTTGTTGCTAAGACATCTTCATAAAGCGTCAAAACATGATCTTGGCTTAAAACACCGCGGACTGCTGTCACTTCCCACTCTTGAGTGGTGCCTTCCTTATATACTTTAAGGACTGGCTGATAAAAAATTGTGTCGCCACTTCTTGCGAAGTGATCGAGATTAACCGATGTAATGACATAGCTGCGAATGCCTTCCTCGTTATACGAGGTGTTAACTAGGCCTTCACCACTAAACATCGGGAGCTCTGTATCTGGCTCTACCTGAATATCATAACTCTGCTGCTTATCGAAAAGATAGTAAGCAGACCAGCATATTATGAACGCCAGGATAAGATATCCAATACGAGATAGACTCATATACTTAGACCTTTATGAACATCGAGTTCGTTTCGTGCTTGTAGAATTAGGTCGCAGACTTCTCTTACTGCTCCATGTCCACCTCGAATAGAGGTCACGTAGTTTGCTCGACGCGCTAGTAGTGGGTGCCCATCAGCCACACACACTTTTAAAGCGACTTGCTCCATTACAGGCCAATCAATTAGGTCATCACCGATATAGCCAGTTTGCTCAGGTGCTATATCGAGCTTGGTACAAATATCCTGATAGGCTTTGATTTTATCGTCTTGGCCTTGATAGATCAGCTTGATACCTAGCGCCTTCATCCGGTTTTCGACAATTTGAGAACGTCGACCAGTGATAATGGCGATTTCAATCCCTGCATTCATTAACGATTTTACGCCATAGCCATCACGTGTATGAAATGTCTTTAGCTCTTCACCACTGTTGCCCATGTATATCAGGCCGTCAGAGAAGACGCCATCTACATCGCAGATCAGCAGCTTAATGTCTTTGGCAATCGCGAGGACGGATTGTTCCACTGGTTGATATAAAGTTTCAATCATTTTTGACATTACATCACTCCAGCTTTTAATAAATCATGCATGTTGAGTGCGCCAACTACCTTGTCATTATCGCATAGAATCAAACCACTAATGCTTTTATCCTGCATTAAATTTAACCCTTCCGCCGCAAGCATATTTGGTGTTGCGGTGGTTGGGTTAACCGTCATCACTTCACTAATAAGGGAGGTGTGAATATCGATACGTTTATCCAAGGTACGACGTAAATCACCATCGGTAAAAATTCCTACCAGTTGCTGGTGGTCATCTACCACAGCTGTCATGCCAAGTCCCTTTTGACTGATCTCTAGCAATGCATCGCGGACGACGGTATTTGGCGTTACCAGTGGTAAATCTTCACCTGTGTGCATGATATCAGACAGCTTAAGTAGTAATTTTCTTCCTAATGCCCCTCCTGGGTGGGAAAGAGCAAAATCTTCAGCAGTAAAACCGCGCGCTTGCATCAGAGCCATTGCCAAAGCATCACCCATGACCAGTGTCGCTGTGGTGCTTGATGTTGGTGCAAGCTGAATCGGACAGGCCTCTTTCGGCACTGTGATTTGCAGGTGAATGTCTGCCAGTTTCGCCATATTCGACTTTGGCTTGCCTGTCATGCTGATGATTTTTATATGGAGGCGCTTTAAGACTGGAAACAGTCCTAAGATCTCTCCTGACTCACCAGAGTTGGAAATCGCTAAAACGATATCACCAGGTTCAATCATACCTAGGTCACCATGCGCGGCTTCACCTGGATGAACAAAAAAAGAAGAGGTTCCGGTACTGGCGAGTGTTGCGGCAATTTTATTACCGATATGACCCGATTTACCCATCCCCATGACTACAACCTTGCCATCTTTATTGGCAAGGATAAGCTCACACGCATTGATAAAATCTTGGTTTAGATATTGGTCGAGCTGTTTTAGTGCGGCGATCTCAGTTTTTAATACTTCTAGTGCCGCAGAGCGATAGTCAAACATACAGAACTCCGAAAGGGGTTAAGCGGTCATGTTCATAATTAAGTAGGCCTGATAGCCAATAAAGCAGCAAAATAGGGCTGCACCTTCAAAACGGTTAATGCTACGCGATTTTCCAAGTGCCATAGCAACCAGCAGCAGCGATACGCCTAACATGACCCAAAAGTCACGTCCCATAGCGTACTCACTTAAAATCGAAGGGTTTAAAATGCCAGGAATCCCCATTACCGCAAGAATGTTGAACACGTTCGAGCCGATGATGTTTCCCACAGCCATGTCATCTTCGCCTTTCATGACACCAGCAAGTGAAGCTGCAAGTTCTGGCAAGCTAGTGCCTACAGCAATAATGGTTAAACCTATGACTAGATCGCTCATACCGAAGTACTGAGCGATGATGACGGCGTTATCAACCAACTCATCTGCCGCTAGTGGTAAGATAATTAGGCCGATAACCACCCACATCGCTGCTTTAGCATTACTTACACCTTCTGGGACTTCCGACTCTTGTTCTTCAATAAAGGCGTCACCATTCTTTTTTTCATTACGGCTAATTCGTAGCATGGTGAGGATAAAAGCAGCAAAAAGAGCGAACAGCAGGACACCCTCATAGAAACCTAAGTGGCTGTCCCACAATAGTACACCGGCCAGAATGGTCACACCGATCATCAGTGGTAGCTCACGGCGAAGTACGCCAGAACTAATAGAAAGTGGCTTAATTAATGCGGTGATACCTAAAATAAGCGCAATATTGGCGATGTTCGAGCCTAAAACATTACCAACCGCCGTATCGGTTTTACCATCCAGAGCAGCAGTTGCAGAAACCATCATTTCAGGCGCTGAAGAGCCCATAGCAAGGATGGTCATACCGATAACAAGAGGGGAAATACCGATGTTACGGGCAAGAGCAGCAGCACCAAAGACGAGTTTGTCGGCACTCCACACCAAAAATACCAATCCAATTATAAGAAACACAACGGCTTCAAGCATGATGATTCCTAATCAATATACAACGAGAGAATTTAACCGTTAATTTTGACGGTTTGGGGGTAAAAAGAAAAGCAGTTCATTCAATTAATTGTTAACCAAATGCGTAATAGATGAGGCTAAGTCATAGTTGACGGGCTATTGCGTCACAATTCGATTAACTCACAATTAATTGAACAGTGCTTTAAATTCTATTTGAATGTGCTTATGATTGCCCATTCTTAAGGGAGCAAATATGAGTCCAGCATGGAATCCGAAGACTTAGTTACCATCAAGCAGCTGACGTTTTCTCGTGGAGAGCGTAAGATCTTTGATAACGTCAGTTTACGTGTGCCTAAGGGTAAAGTGACTGCAATCATGGGTCCATCTGGGATCGGCAAAACAACCTTGTTGCGCCTTATTGGTGGCCAAATTTACCCTGAAAGTGGTGATATTTGGTTTGATGGCAGCAATATCCCAACTTTGAGTCGTACAAAACTCTATCAACAGCGTAAGAAAATGAGCATGCTGTTCCAATCTGGTGCCTTGTTTACCGACTTATCTGTATTTGACAATGTCGCTTTCCCACTGCGTGAGCATACCGAGTTAGATGAGTCTCTTATACGCACCTTAGTGCTACTTAAATTAGAAGCCGTTGGGCTTCGAGGGGCTGCTCAATTGATGCCTAGTGAGTTGTCTGGTGGTATGGCAAGACGAGCCGCTCTGGCGCGAGCAATTGCACTTGACCCAGAGTTGATTATGTTTGATGAGCCTTTTGTTGGCCAAGACCCAATTACCATGGGCGTGCTAGTGGAGTTGATCCGCAACCTCAATCAAGCACTTGGTGTGACGTCAATTGTGGTTTCTCATGATGTACCTGAAGTGATGAGTATTGCTGACTGGGTGTATATCTTGGCGAATGGTAAAGTGATCGCCAGTGGTACTCCAGATGAACTGCACGCCAATACCGATCCGCAAGTTCAACAATTTCTGAAAGGGGATGCCGACGGTCCTGTACCGTTCCGTTTCCCGTCTCAACCTTTAGCTACGGAGCTTTTCTCATAATGGCAAGCTTAGCGAATTTTGTCGCCTCGGTTGGCCGTCGTAGTATGGCGGTATGTGAATCCTTTGGCCGAGCAAGTTTAATGCTGTTTGGGGCACTAGCAAGTAAACCGCAACCAATCAAAAACTTGCCTCTGCTGGTTAAACAGCTATACAGCGTTGGTGTTCAGTCACTGATTATTATTATCTTGTCAGGTCTTTTTATCGGGATGGTATTGAGCTTACAAGGCTATGTCATTTTAGTTGATTTCGGTGCTGAAGGTGCTTTGGGGCAAATGGTTGCCCTGTCGTTGCTACGAGAACTAGGGCCTGTGGTAACAGCATTGCTTTTTGCGGGCCGTGCGGGGTCGGCATTGACGGCTGAAATTGGTCTAATGAAGGCGACTGAGCAACTGTCTAGTATGGAAATGATGGCGGTTGATCCTCTTAAGCGAGTCATTGCGCCACGTTTTTGGGCCGGGGTAATTTCGATGCCATTGCTGGCAATGATTTTCATGGCGGTTGGTATTTGGGGTGGTCAGCTTGTTGGTGTGGATTGGAAAGGTATCGATCACGGTAGCTTCTGGTCAGCCATGCAAGCCTCTGTCGAACTTGGACAAGATATCGGCAACAGTATGATCAAGAGCTTAGTGTTCGCGATCACGGTGACTTGGGTCGCTCTTTTTAATGGATACGATGCGATCCCGACTTCAGAAGGGATAAGTCGAGCAACGACACGCACTGTCGTCCACTCTTCTTTGGCTGTACTTGGTCTAGACTTCGTACTAACGGCCTTGATGTTTGGTAATTAAATGATGTTTGGGAACTAATCATGCAACAACCTCGAAAGACTGAACTATGGGTTGGTAGCTTTGTTCTCGCTGGAATTTGCGCAATTCTGGTGATGATTTTTCAAGTTGCTGACGTAAAGGGGCTTGGCTCCAATGATACTTATACTCTCAAGGCTGAGTTCGATAACATCGGTAGTCTGAAAGTACGTTCCCCTGTAAAAGTAGGCGGCGTGGTCGTGGGGCGAGTGACTGATATTGGTCTTAATAGTGAGTCTTTACTGCCGATCGTAACAATGGCAATTAACAGCACATATAACCAGTTCCCAGAAACATCGAGCGTGAAGATTTTAACCTCGGGTCTAATTGGTGAGCAGTACATTGGCTTAACACCTGGCTTTGTGTTTGAAGATGAACAGATGCTGGTGGAAGGGGACTATATCGAAGACACCAAATCTGCTTTGGTACTTGAGGATTTAATTGGTCAAGTATTATATAGCGTTGGTAACTCACAAGAGTAGGAAGAAGGTGATGTTTAAAAAGTTAGTACTTACTCTGTTTTCAATTGTGTTGGCATTTAGTGCCTCAGCGGAGCAAATAGATAAGACTCATCCTTATCAAATGATGAAGCAAGTATCAGAGCATACTTTTGCACGACTTAAGGCAGAGCAAGTCAAGGTTCAGCAAGACCCAGATTATCTAAAAGTCATCGTTGATGAAGAGCTAATGCCATACGTCAATGAGAAGTACGCTGCACTTAAATTGCTTGGTCCAAATCTAAAAGGGGCTAAGCGAGAAGATGTTGGTCAGTTTATCGTTGCATTTCGTTCCTATTTGGTGACCTCTTACGCTCAAGTCTTGACTCAATATACCGATCAGACGATTGAGTTTGGCCCAGAACCAAAGCTCAATTCGAACAAGAGTATTACTAGTATCAAGGTCGATATCGTTGATTCTCCGCGACCAAATATCAAGTTGGAATTCAAGCTACGCCGTGACAAAAAAAGTGGTGAATGGCAAGCATTTGACATGATTGCTGAAGGAATTAGCCTTCTGTCTAGCAAGCAGTCAGAGTGGAGCACTAAGCTTCGTCAAGAAGGCATTTTATCGGTCGCTCAAGAACTTGAAGGTCTAGCTAAGCAGCCGATTCGAATTGAGAGTAAGTCTTAATGATGGAACCTAAATGGCAACATCATCATGATAGTCAGTACTCGCTAACAGGCGATCTAAATCGAGATTCTGTTCCTTTGTTATGGCAATCTCTTCAGGCAACATCATTACCGAGCAAACAGATAGATCTCTCGTTAGAAGGGTTAACGCGAGTCGACTCTGCCGGGATGGTGATGCTAATTCATCTAATTGAGAATGCAAAAAAACAAAACTGTCATATAATGCTCAGTTTCGTGCCGGAACAACTGCGCACATTATTTCAGTTGAGCAATGTCGATGAACTCATTGCTGGGCATTTAAAGAATACTACAGGGGTGAATTGTGGATAGCGCAAAAGTACAACAGATCTTAAACGAAGCACTGAATTTAGAAGAGCTGCACGTCAAAGGCGAAGGCAGTCATTATGAAGTAGTTGCTGTTGATGCTTGTTTCGATGGAATGAGTCGCGTTAAAAAACAACAGCTAATTTATGCACCACTGATGGAATACATCCAAAGAAATGACATCCACGCGGTTTCTATTAAGGCTTACACTCCAGAAGAGTGGGCTCGTGATAAGAAGTTGATGTCACTGTAAGGTTTAATAATGGAAAAGTTTCGAGTTACCGGTTCTAATAAGCCTCTTGTAGGTGAAGTAACCATTTCGGGTGCAAAAAACGCTGCACTGCCAATTTTGTTTGCGTCTATTTTGGCTGAAGAGCCAGTTGAAGTGGCTAATGTGCCTCGTTTGCGTGACATTGATACCACAATGGAACTACTTGAGCGACTCGGTGCTAAAGTCGAGCGCAACGGTTCTGTCCATGTTGACCCAAGTTGCATCAACGAATACTGCGCGCCATATGACTTAGTCAAAACTATGCGTGCCTCTATTTGGGCGCTAGGTCCATTGGTGGCTCGTTTTGGTCAAGGTCAAGTTTCTCTGCCGGGCGGGTGTGCGATTGGCGCTCGTCCTGTTGATCTGCATATTCATGGTCTAGAGCAACTAGGAGCCACTATCACACTTGAAGATGGCTACGTAAAAGCTCATGTCGATGGTCGCCTCAAAGGGGCTCACATCGTGATGGATAAAGTGAGTGTGGGTGCGACCATCACTATCATGTGCGCGGCAACGCTAGCTGAAGGTAAAACCGTACTTGATAATGCAGCCCGTGAACCTGAGATTGTCGATACTGCAGACTTCCTTAATAGGCTAGGCGCGAAAATCTCTGGTGCAGGTACCGATACCATTACCATTGAAGGTGTTGAACGCTTAGGTGGTGGTAAACACTCAGTGGTAGCGGACCGCATTGAAACAGGCACATTCTTAGTGGCTGCTGCAGTCTCTGGCGGTAAGGTAACTTGCCGCAATACTAAGGCTCATTTGCTTGAAGCGGTTCTTGCTAAGCTAGAAGAAGCAGGAGCGGCTGTAGAGAGTGGTGAAGACTGGATCTCTGTCGATATGACGGGCAGAGAGCTAAAAGCCGTTACAATTCGTACTGCTCCTCATCCGGGCTTCCCAACGGATATGCAGGCTCAATTTACTTTGCTTAACCTCATGGCGAAAGGCGGCGGTGTCATTACAGAGAATATCTTTGAAAACCGCTTTATGCATGTTCCCGAGCTAATGCGTATGGGAGCAAAAGCGGAAATTGAAGGTAATACCGTGATTTGTGGCGACGTTGATGAGTTAAGCGGTGCGCAGGTTATGGCAACAGACCTTCGTGCTTCAGCGAGCTTAGTTATCGCGGGTTGTATTGCTAATGGTGAAACCATCGTTGATCGTATCTACCACATTGATCGTGGCTACGACAAGATTGAAGACAAGCTGTCAGCTCTTGGCGCAAATATTGAACGTTTTCGCGATTAGAGATAGAATCAGCTAACGCTTGTAAGCCGAAACGCGAGTTTCGGCTTTTTTATGAATGATAGATCAGTTAGAGTCTGCTCTACTGAATTTTGACTCTCTATTTTGGAGAACCACAATGATTGCACTATTACGTGTATTGGCTGTTGCGATATTTGCAATTGTGATGTTTGTGTTTGGTTGTGGCTATTGCTTATTAAGCCCACGTAACCCAAAGCACGTGTTTACCTTTGGACGTTATTTCGGAAAGATGTCCAGAGTGTTCGGTATTAAGCTTGAACTACGAATTCCTGAAGATGCTTACAAACGTGGCCAGCATATATACATAGCTAACCACCAGAATAATTGGGATCTATTTACCGTTTCATCTGCTGTGACGCCTAAAGTGGTCACAGTAGGTAAGAAGAGCCTAGCTTGGATGCCGTTATTTGGTCAGCTTTACTGGTTAACCGGGAATATTCTTATTGATCGTGCTAACCGTTCTAAAGCGAAAGGCACTATTGATCAGGTAGTGGATAACTTAAATAACAGCGACGTGTCGGTATGGATGTTTCCCGAAGGGACGCGTTCACGTGGCCGCGGGTTACTGCCGTTCAAGACGGGAGCCTTTCATGCGGCAATTGGTGCTAAATTACCGATTATTCCAATTGTATGTAGCTCCACGCGCGGGATTAAACTTAACCGTTGGAACAATGGTCATGTGATTGTTGAGATGTTGCCACCAGTGCCGGTTGATAATTACGCTAAAGAAAACATTCGTGAACTAGCGAACGTGTGCCGTGAACAGATGAAAGCTAAGCTTGAGTCTTTAGACAAAGAAGTCGCAATGCTTAATCAGCAGCAAGGTGTCAAAGCATAATCGCTAACTATACGTGCTAGCAGAGTAGACAGCCAGTCGTGTATGCGACTGGCTTTTTTGTGCACCTTACACCGCAATTCCAACATCCAATTCATCGAGCCAAGCTAAGAAGCATTGAACATTATCACCTTTAAATATTCCCCCGTGTTGTGGGCATATCATATCGATCTCTAGATCGCGTACACGCTCAATCCAAGCACTTTTGGCTTTATTGGATGGCATCCAGCGTCGATGAAAATACTCCATTTTAGGAATGTGCGCCTCAAAGTCTTCGACAAACAAGGGCGCATTGGGTGCGTCTAGTGCCGCGCCTATATCACCAGACATTAATATCTTGGCTTTACGATCATACACAGAAAAGTTGCCAGATGAGTGCATATAGTGGGCAGGAATAAATTCGATATCGACGCCAGCGAGAGATAAATGTCCACCTTCATCTTTGATCGGAGAAAATGCGATAGATTCCATACCGAAGTGACGAATAAAGCCTTCCCATAACCAAGGGGAGTACAAGGTTGCGCTAGGCAGAGCTTTGTCCCATAACCCCAGTGAAGAGATTATGTCGGGATCTTGGTGAGAGGCAAACAGATATTTGATTTGATCAGTAGGAACCTCTTTGACGACACTACTCAACATTGAAGAGAACATTTCTATACCGCCGGGATCAAGCAGAATAGCCTGTTGATTATTGACGATCATATATTGGTTAGTATCGATGATCTTTTCTGGTTTATGTGGGTCACGGGCAAACATGATCCAACGGTGTTGATCGTCTCTGTATAACACTTTTGATTGCATAGTAATCCTTTACTCGAGTAACGAGAACAGCTTGAGGGACTGAAGAACATGGTTACGTATTGCTTCCGCAGACTCCTGGACACTATCAGCAATGGCGTTAAGTTGTCCTTTAAAGCGTTCTTCAACTTGAGAAGCCTCAACACTAAGCAGTGTTGAGATGATTAGAGCGACTCTAAGCTCGCTATGGAGAGTATTGAGTTGTGTATTAAGCTCTTTAGAGCCTTGATTAAAGGTGTGATTAAGTTCTTCTGCTTCTCTATAGCATTGAGAACGTGTGGCATCTAGGCTGTGGAGGTAAGTGGCGTTTTGAGAGCGAGTGTAGACGGTTTCAAAGTGACCAAGAACAGTACGTGAACGCGCTTCTGCGGTGGCAATTTGGCTTAATTTTTGTGCTTTGAGGTTGATGCTACTCGAGGCATTGAGGGTAAGACGCACTAACTCATCAATCGAATCTGTGATGGGGTGGAACCCAGCAGCACTTTCTCCAGCTCGCAGTGCTAAAGCCCGTGCATTACTTGCAACGAGCTGGAGTTGCTTTGCTATTAGCACACCACGATTAAGCTCTGCAGAGATTTCCGCAGCAATGACAAAAAGTTGCTTCCTAGCCATGATATTTCCTTATTAGTATTATGGGGTAAATATAGGAAGCGAAAATGGCTTTTTCCACCATAGGCTCGGATTTAGTGAAAATGGGGGAAGGGAAGTTGTGAGAATCCAAAAACGAAAAAGCCTCATCTTGCGATGAGGCTTTTTCTAATATGGCTCCCCCTGCGGGACTCGAACCTGCGACATACGGATTAACAGTCCGCCGTTCTACCAACTGAACTAAGGGGGAATTATGCATTAAGAAATAATTCTTAATGATAATAAATGGTGCCGACTACCGGAATCGAACTGGTGACCTACTGATTACAAGTCAGTTGCTCTACCTACTGAGCTAAGTCGGCACACTAAAAGTGGCTCCTCCTGCTGGGCTCGAACCAGCGACCTGCGGATTAACAGTCCGTCGCTCTACCAACTGAGCTAAGGAGGAATTGTCCATTAGGAAAAGAAATGGTGCCGACTACCGGAGTCGAACTGGTGACCTACTGATTACAAGTCAGTTGCTCTACCTACTGAGCTAAGTCGGCACACTTTATTCTTTTTACATTGTTCGTGCTAAGCACCAACAATTAATAAATTGTGGTGCCCGGAGGCGGAATCGAACCACCGACACGAGGATTTTCAATCCTCTGCTCTACCGACTGAGCTATCCGGGCGACGAGGTGTATTAAACGGCTTTTCGTGCTTTAGGTCAACATTAAAATGCAAAAAAAATATCGTTTGTTGTTTTTCTATACTTAATGGACTGTTTTTATCCATTTTGGATAGTAAATGTATAGAGGACAACAGGCGTTATACGATTGCATTGGCGAAATAGTCTCGTTTAGACAACAAAAAAGCACGCGAAGAGGCGTGCTTTTTGCTACTCCAAGCTGAATTAGTGCTTAACGGTAAACTTGCTTACCCAGTTTTCTAGCTCATTGGCCAATCTTGCTAAGCTTTGTGTGCTGTTATGACTCTCTGTGACGACACCACTTAGCTGGTTGCCACTCTCTTCGATCGTATTAATTCGCTGAGAAATATCATCACTTACTTGGGTCTGCTCAGCAGCAGCCGTTGCGATTTGCTGACTCATCTGAGTAATGGAATCGAGTGCCACAACGATTTGCTGCAGTGCTTCCGAGGCGTTTTGCGATTCTTGGACAGTACTTTCACTGGTTTCAGCACAGACTTCCATGGTCTGGATCGCATTGCGTGAGCCTTCTTGCAAGTTGCTAATCATCTGTTGAATTTCCTTGGTGCTGTCTTGTGTTCGACCTGCTAGGTTGCGAACTTCATCGGCAACCACCGCGAATCCACGCCCTTGTTCACCAGCACGGGCAGCTTCGATGGCTGCGTTAAGCGCCAAAAGGTTGGTTTGTTCGGCGATGTCACCAATCACATCGAGCACCTTAACGATATTGTTTACATCATTGTCTAGGTCGGCGACGGCTTGGCTAGCTGTACCTAATTGAGTCGCTAAGCCTTGGATATTATCGACAGTATTGTGGATTAGGTGTTGGGTATGCTGACTTTGTTTATCCGCTTCATCGGTATTCCTTGCCGTATCACTGGCAGAATCGGCGACGTTGCATGCTGAAGAAGCCATTTCTGTCATCGCTGTAGCGATCATTGCGGTGGATTGCTGCTGAGAATCGGTGAGTTGGGCAATGCTCGCCGCACGGTCTTCTACGCTAGCAAGTTCACTTCTTAGGTCATGCATTGAGCCTTCTAAGTTCCCCACTAGTTGTGCTAACGATTGACTCATTTGCTGAACCGCTTGGTAGATACTGCCTTCGGCCGCTTGAGTAGAGAAAGAGCTTTGAATACTGCCCTTAGCGACTTGTTGAACCGCTCGACGCACTTCTTGAGGCTCTCCTCCCAGTAAGGTAAGCATACGGCGGATCGAAACAATGAGTATGGCTAAGATTGCAGCGGCAATACTTAAACAGAGTACTAGCTGCCACTGAGCGGTAGACCAAAAACGAGCATTTACTTCGTTAAAACCAATGCCCGTTCCGACTACCCAGCCCCAATGAGGGGTCTTTTCAGCAATAGAGAGTTTTTCTTCGATGCTGCCGTCAGGCTGCTTTTGAGTCCAAGTATATTCAACCATCTGCCCAGTTTGACGAGCAAGCACATCGAGAATAAGTTGTCCGACACTGTTGCCATCGCCATCTTTGAAGTCGTGAAAGCTAGTTCCGTGCAGTTGCGGATCAAGTGGGGTTGCGATAAAAGTCATTTTCTCATCGGCAACGTATACGTACTCGTTATCTTTATAGATGTTGTTACGCAGCAAACGTGTAGCGAGTGCTTTGGCTTGATCTTCTTCAAGTGTTCCGTCGATAGCCATTTGTTCGACTTCGGTGAGGATACTGTAGGCGCTACGGAACAGTTCTGTTACGCGAGCCTTGTTGTCTAAGTTACTTGCCACACGCAGAGTCCAAAGACCTGTCGCGGTTAACGCAAGCAAGGCGAACAAGATAATTCCTGACAATAAATAAGCTTGTGTCTTTAGTTTCATAAAATTGCTCATCAATAGGTCGCTTTCAAAGTGAAAACGAGTTAGTTACTTGTTGTAATATGTTTGTCATCTTATTGAAGAAGCTGGAAACCGAATAGGAGACTGTTATCGAATTATGATTTGGATTAAATTTTTGGTGTGAAATAAGTCGTTTTTTACGCTAGCACAAGCATAAAGTGGGTTTAGGCGGCAAATTTTAGGGTTTGGATATACAACAGAGTTAGTAAGTAAGATATAGAACTAATTAAGTTAGGTTGTTGTTGGAAGTTTGTGGGCTTTGAGATAGAAAAAGTAAGCTTCATTTTGTTGGGACTCAACGCGGCCGGCTAGGACGGTCCGACGCTTCGGCTGAGACATTGGTTTGGAATAAACCAGGAGCAGTAAAAACGAAAAAGCCTCATCTTGCGATGAGGCTTTCTCTAATATGGCTCCCCCTGCGGGACTCGAACCTGCGACATACGGATTAACAGTCCGCCGTTCTACCAACTGAACTAAGGGGGAATTATTTGTGTTAACAACAGGCCTTAAAGACCATTATTTGTTAAGCACCAAATAATGGTGCCTCGAGGCGGAATCGAACCACCGACACGAGGATTTTCAATCCTCTGCTCTACCGACTGAGCTATCGAGGCAAAAGAATGGTGCCGACTACCGGAGTCGAACTGGTGACCTACTGATTACAAGTCAGTTGCTCTACCTACTGAGCTAAGTCGGCACACTAATATTCTTTTTGCTAACTTATTGATGTCTGAGACACCAACAATCAAATTGTGGTGCCCGGAGGCGGAATCGAACCACCGACACGAGGATTTTCAATCCTCTGCTCTACCGACTGAGCTATCCGGGCAACGGAGCGCTATTAAACGGATTTTCGGTCTTGTCGTCAACTTGTTTTTAGAAAAAAATTCAAAAAAGTGGTTGAGTGCCGATTATTTAGGCGTTTTTGATGGTTATGTTTTACCAGAGTTAAAATCCTTTTTGAATTTGGTAACTTTTTCAAGATAACGACGTGCTTCGGCATTGGGGTGTTTTTTGGTTAATGCCCAATAAACTTGATTTGGTTGTAGTGAGTTGAGATCGCGCATGGCACGTTTTCGATCACTGCGGTTGAAGGTATTGAGTACGCCACCAGTACCGCCGTTATAAGCTGAAATCATACTGTACTCTAATGAGAGAGGATGATTGACATCCTTCAGGTAACGATTTTTTAGAATATAGAAATAGGCGGTACCTGTATCAATATTGTTTTCTGGGTTAAACAAATATTCTGGCGAGGGTTGTCCAGATTTTTTCTTCACCAGTTTGAAAACATCTTTACCTGCCGTTTTAGGTACGACCTGCATTAAGCCGTAAGCATTGGCCCAACTGACTGCATAAGGGTTAAAGCTGCTTTCGGTTTTGATTATTGCGTAGATAAGATCTTCAGGGATGTCGTATTTGCGCGATGCACGCTGAACAATTTCTGCATACTTGTAGCTGCGAATTTCAAATTGCTCTTCAACCATAGGAATTTCGACGTAGTAGGCTTTTTTAAAGTCGACATTCTTCACTTTGAGCTTATTGGCGATGAGATAGTCGGCGAAACGGTTAGCACGCCAAGACCATTGAATGGCTTTTTTATCTTGATCGACCACCTGTCGGTACAGAAACGGCTGACCTTCAAGCTTGATTTCTTTGGAGGAGAAAAGGTCGACATTGGCCGGATCATCAGGCGTTAACAGGGTAGTGACTATCGCGTTTTTGAGGTGCTTCTTTGGATCAGTAGGGGAGACGGTTTCTATAGTAATCAAACCTTTATCAAAGTTGACTTCTGAGCGGCTAAGATAGTTGTCGATGTACTTTACATAATTGCTTTTACCGGCAAATTTGATTTCACCTCGTCCCCAACGTTTTTCGATATTACCCGAAAAGCTGCTGATTAGCGCATCGAGTGCGGCGGTATCTTTCTGAAATTGGCCCGGTAATTGGGCTAGGTTCTTAGCAAATCTATTGGTCGGTTCGTAGTTGACATCATAAAGGCTTTCAACAAATTCACGGCTACAGCCTGTCAATGTCACTGCAATTAAAAAGTACGCTAACTTTCTCATAATTCTCCTAAAAAAATGACATCATTGCCGGCAATGATGTCATTCTTCTGTTCAGTCTTGGCTTAGATTTACTCGCTTGGTGGAGTGTAGCCTTCGATATGAACGTCTTTTCCTTCAAACAGGAAGTTGACCATTTCAGTTTCGAGCAACTTTCGGTGTTCAGGATCCATCATATTCAGTTTCTTTTCATTGATTAGCATGGTTTGCTTGTGTTGCCACTCAGCCCAAGCTTGTTTTGAAATGTTATCAAAAATACGTTTGCCTAGCTCACCCGGATAGAGCTGAAAATCTAATCCATCGGCTTCTTTTTGTAGTCGAGCACAAAATACAGTGCGGCTCATAACGACTCCTTAACAATAATTAGCATTGAAGTTCAAATGGTAGGCTTTCCAGTAACTGTTTTACGGGAGCAGCTAAACCAATCTCTTCAGGTTGCGATAAGTTATACCAAAGACCTGTGCCTGCTTCCATTGTCACATTAGGTTGCTTTGATAGGTCTACCAAAATTGGAGTGATATCGAGGTGGTAATGACTAAAGGTATGGCGAAAGGCAATCAGCTGAGTTTGCTGCTCAACCATATCTTCTGACACACCGCGAATATCAAGTTGATGTTCAAGATCACAACCACTGTTTTCAGGAAAGCAAAACAAGCCACCCCAAATACCTGACTGAGGGCGCTGCTCTAGCCAAACCTGTCCTTGGTGGTGCAGCATGACAAACCAAGTTTCTTTTACTGGCTTGTCTTTCTTTGGCTTTTTGCCCGGATAATCGAGTGGATTGCCTTGTTTGTTGGCAACACAATAAGATTCGACAGGGCATAAAGTACACTTTGGTTTACTGCGAGTGCAGACCATCGCCCCCATATCCATCATGGCTTGGTTATACTTATCGACATCAATTGTCGGAGTATGTTCTTCAGCGTATTGCCATAGTTGATTTTCGACCTTTTTTTGCCCCGGCCAGCCTTCGACGGCAAAGCTTCGAGCAAGGGTACGTTTAACATTACCGTCTAAAATGGCGTGTGGCTGCTTATAAACCGATGACAAAACAGCTGCCGCGGTAGAGCGACCGATTCCCGGTAGCGCATTCATCTGTTCGATATCTAGCGGGAATTGACCACCATATTCTTCGGTTACTATTTTTGCTGCTTTATGTAAGTTTCTGGCGCGAGCGTAATAACCTAAACCTGTCCACAGGTGGAGAACCTCATTTTGCTCTGCATTGGCAAGATCGACAACGGTTGGAAAACGCGCTAGAAAGCGTTGATAATAGGGAATCACAGTCGCAACCTGAGTTTGCTGCAACATAATTTCTGACAGCCACACGCTGTAGGCAGTTTTATCTTGCTGCCAAGGTAGGCTTTTGCGTCCATAATTTTCGTACCACTCAAGGATGGCACTGGCAAAAGGGGTCACGATATGCTCAATATTGTTGTTGTGTAATCAAGCAAAATTGCATCATAGAATACGGGTAAAGTACAACCGATAAAGAGTAAGGGTATAAGTGAACTAAGCGGAATTTCGCTAAAAAACTTGCACCAATAGCAATTCTTTGGATAATCACAAGCCCTTTGAGGCGAGACCAATTTTTAAACAGGCAATATCATGAGTGAAGTGACCACTAACGAATACAACGAAGACGGTAAACTGATACGCAAAGTTCGCAGCTTTGTTCGACGCGAAGGTCGTTTGACCAAGGGTCAAGAAAACGCAATGAATGAGTGTTGGCCGACTATGGGCATTGATTACCAAGAAAAGCTTCTGGATTGGAAAGAAGTATTTGGTAACGATAACCCAGTCGTTCTAGAAATTGGTTTTGGCATGGGTGCATCGTTAGTAGAAATGGCGAAGAATGCACCTGAAAAAAACTTTATCGGTATCGAAGTGCATAGCCCAGGTGTTGGTGCATGTCTTTCAGATGCGCGTGACGCAGGCATTACTAACCTGCGCGTAATGTGTCATGATGCGGTAGAAGTTTTCGCTAACATGATTCCTGACAGCAGCTTAGCGACGCTACAGCTATTCTTCCCAGACCCATGGCACAAAAAGCGTCACCACAAACGTCGTATTGTTCAGTTAGACTTTGCTGAGATGGTTCGCCAGAAGCTTATCGTAGGTGAAGGTATCTTCCATATGGCGACGGATTGGGAAAACTACGCAGAACATATGATTGAAGTAATGAACCAAGCACCAGGTTACGAAAACATTGCTGAAGAAGGCGATTTTGTACCTCGTCCAGATGAGCGTCCGCTAACAAAATTTGAAGCACGTGGTCACCGTTTAGGTCACGGCGTTTGGGATATTAAGTTTAAGCGCGTAAAATAACCAAAACGAATGCAATAACTGCTTTCTGAAGACGAGGGCAGCGCATCGAGCAGAATTCAAAAGCCAACATGCCTATGTTGGCTTTTTTGACCCTACAAGAAAAATAATAACTGATTGATTTTTAAGGTTGCCGATGAAACCGACACAACAAATATTGCAAGAGATTCTAGACGAGGTTCGCCCACTTATTGGTCAAGGTAAGGTTGCCAATTATATTCCCGCTTTGGCGAAAGTACCGGCTTCTAAGCTTGGTATTGCTGTTTTTACCAATCAAGGTGAAGTGATCAAAGCAGGCGATGCTGATGAAGCATTTTCTATTCAATCGATCTCTAAAGCGCTAAGCCTTACGCTGGCGATGTGCTTGTATAAGCCGGAAGAAATTTGGGCACGTGTTGGTAAAGAGCCCTCTGGTCAGGCATTTAACTCGCTTATTCAGCTTGAGATGGAGCAGGGAATACCGCGTAATCCGTTTATCAATGCTGGGGCTATTGTTGTTGCGGATTTGCTTAACAGCCGTTTGTCGGCTCCCCGTCAGCGCTTATTGGAGTTTGTTCGCCAGTTGTCTGGTGATACTCATATCTGTTATGACAAGATTGTGGCCGCTTCAGAGATGATGCACAGCGATCGCAACGCGGCAATAGCCTATCTAATGCGTTCATTTGGCAATTTTGAAAACGAAGTTATTCCAGTTCTGAATAACTATTTTCATGCGTGTGCGCTCAAGATGAGTTGTGTCGATTTAGCAAAAACTTTTAGCTACCTTGCTAACAAAGGCACTTCAGTTCAAACCGGAAAACCTGTGATTACACCAACGCAAACCAAGCAGCTTAATGCTTTGCTCGCGACATGTGGTCTATACGATGGTGCTGGGGAATTTGCCTACCGAGTGGGTATGCCAGGTAAATCGGGTGTTGGTGGCGGGATTATGGCTGTTGTTCCGGGTGAAATGACGATTGCTGTTTGGTCGCCAGAACTGGATCCATCAGGTAACTCGTTGGCTGGCACTAAAGCGCTAGAGTTGCTGGCGGAGCGTATTGGGCGCTCAATTTTTTAGAGATGTATGGAACGCTTTGCTGCTGGAGAACTAGAGTGGATGCCCGCATTTAACTACGTAACTCTAGCTCTTCACAGGAAGTCCGTTCCAGTATCCCGTTTCCGCTCTATTCTTCTACCATAAACGCTTCTAGCAAGTCATTGAGGAACAACTTGCCTTTCTTAGTTACCTGCCAGTGAGTCTCGCTTTCGTCGATGTAGCCTATCTCAATTGCCCAATCTATGGTGGGTTGAATTGTTTCAAAGCTAAGCCCCGTTGTGTCGAGGAAGTCTTGTTTAGGGCAGGCTTCAATAAGGCGGAATCGGTTCATAAAGAACTCGAAAGGGCGGTCTGCAAAAGCGACTTCTTGTTCGCTGTTGAGATAAGGTTTGACCATATTATCGTAAGCTGCAAGGTAGCCTTTAGGGTGCTTAATTTTGGTGGTACGAACAATGCGGCCGTCGGCAAAACTGATCTTACCGTGCGAGCCACAGCCAATGCCTAGGTAATCACCAAAACGCCAGTAATTAAGATTGTGCTGACACTGATAGCCAGGTTTGCTGTAGCCTGAAATCTCGTACTGCACATAGCCCGCATCAGCTAACTTATTATGCCCTAATTCAAAGATGTCCCACAAATCATCGTCGTCAGGTAAGGTTGGCTGCTTATAGTAAAACATGGTGTTAGGCTCGATAGTGAGCTGATACCAAGATAGATGGGGTGGATTGAGGTCGATCGCTTTTTCAAGATCGTTTAATGCTTGTTCGACAGACTGATCTGGTAAGCCATGCATAAGATCGAGGTTAAAGCTATTAAGGCCAATTTTATGGGCTAGCTTAGCGGCGTTAATGGCTTCATCTTGGCCGTGGATGCGTCCAAGTCTTTCTAGTTTTTGCTGTTCAAAACTCTGTACACCAACAGATATTCGAGTCACGCCTGCCTGCTGGTAACCTGCAAAACGCTCTGCCTCTATGGTGCCAGGGTTGGCTTCCATGGTGATTTCGATGTCTGACTTGAATGGGATGCGTGCCTCGATACCTTGCAACAAGTCTGCGATCCCTTGGGCTGAAATCAGACTTGGTGTTCCGCCACCAATAAAAATCGAGTGCAGTTGGCGCTGATTGTCTGCAATCTGGTAGCGCGCAATATCAGCGTCTAAATCTTGTAGCAGGGCAGCAATATACTCTTGCTCTGGAATGTCGGCCTTGAGTGCGTGCGAGTTGAAGTCGCAATAAGGGCACTTTTGTACACACCATGGGATGTGTACATAAAGGCTCAGTGCTGGTGGAATTAGCTGACTCATTGTTGCAAGGGCGCTTAAACAGTTTGCTCAGAAAGGGTGGTAAACAGCTGTTTTAGTGCTTTACCACGGTGCGAAAGCTGTTTTTTACGTGCTGGCTCTAGCTCTGCCGAAGCGCAATTATCTTCAGGCACAAAGAACACAGGGTCGTAGCCAAAGCCATTCTCACCGTGTGCTCGCGTAAGGATACGCCCTTCCCACTTGCCATGGCAGACGATCGGTGTAGGGTCATTCTCATGGCGCATCAACACGAGCACACAATGAAAGCGAGCGCTGCGTTGTTGCTCTGGCACGTCTTTCATAGCTTCAAGTAGTTTTTCTAGGTTCTGTTGGTCGCTCGCACCCTCGCCAGCATAACGCGCTGAGTAAATACCGGGTGCACCGTCTAGAAAATCCACTTCAAGTCCGGAATCATCCGCGATAGCGGCAAGTCCAGTCTCTTTAGCAGCGTGACGCGCTTTGATGATCGCGTTTTCAATAAATGTTGTTCCGGTCTCTGCTACCTCGGATACATTGAACTCGCTTTGAGCCACAACATCAAAACCAAAGTCAGACAGTAAATCTGCCATTTCGCGTACTTTGCCTTGGTTGCCAGTAGCTAGAACAATTTTATTGCTTTTCATCGTATCGCCTTATCTATGTCTCGACTGTCGATTTCTATTCTTCGACATAAAATTTCTGGGTGAACTTTAATGCGCCTGCGCCTTTATTACCAGCGCTAACATCAATGTTAAAGGTCAATTGCTCCTCCTCAGAGATAGCAAACTCGGCAAGGTAGTAAATCGCGTCGCCTTCTTTAACTTCACGGAAGTTTAACTCACGTGTTTGGCCTATTAGGTTTTTAACACTGCCAGAAAGCTGTGCGGTAATCGCTGGTTTGCCCGCTTGAGAGTTATCTAGCACGCTAATATTCAGAATTGCTGAATAACCGTTGCGCTTAAGTTTGTAGCTACGTGCAACCTGAGGGGGTAAAAATGTTGAGTTGAAAGCTGAATAATGAACTTCAACATCTTTGATGCTTTTAAACTGACCAGCCCATGTCGGTAGGGCCAGGGCGGTAGCGATAATTAGAGTGATCCATTTTTTCATAATGCTTCCTTTGTATTGGGCTGTGCTCTACGTAAGAGCAAATAAAAAGCCATCATAGGATGGCTTCTATCTCTTTCGGTATTTGGGATGGAGAACTGATCCGGACTTGTTTATGTCTGCCCAGTTCGCCTTTCTCTATGGTTATTAATCCCTTTGCCACCTTAAACTGCTTGGCGAGATACTTACTTAGATGCGCGTTGGCTTTACCGTCAACGGGAGGTGCGGTAATCGCAATTTTTAGCTCTTCACTATGTTGGCCAACGATCTTATCTCGACTTGCTTTTGGCTGAATATAGAGCCGCATAACAAGGTCTTCACCATCAAACCAAGCTGCTTGTAACATTATAGCTGATACCAGATTGGGCCGATCAGATCGCCCATCAGGAAGTTGGCAAACTGTAACGCAATAAAGAGCACCAGTACGCTCAAGTCGAAGCCACCCATTGCTGGAATAATACGACGAATCGGTGCCAGCATAGGTTCAGTCAATTGATGGAAAACGTACTCAATTGGGCTACGACCTTGGCTCACCCAGCTTAGAATTGCGCGGATTAATAGCACCCAGAATAATAAGCCACCAGCGGCTTTAGCCAAAGAAAGCAAACCTAAGAACAGGAAGTCAGCACTGAATGAAACAGAGCCATTTGAGGCAAGTAAAATTAGCGCGACAAATTTAAGCACACATAGTACGTAAGCAAATAGTAAAGTGGCTAAATCAATGCTGCCGACAGAAGGAATCACACGACGCAGCGGCGCAATCACTGGCTGAGTTGCTTTAACGATAAATTGCGAAAACGGGTTGTAAAAGTCTGCACGGGCAGCTTGTAACCACATGCGTAAGATCACCACCATGATGTAGAGATCAAACAGGGTGGAAATCAGAAAACTCATTGAATTCATAGGTTACCCTTATTGTCTAGAGCCTATTGCTCTGGTCATTTAAAATAATTTTTCCATCTCTTCAGCGCGTGACACCGCCGCTTGCATCGCTTTGGCTACTATATCTGAAAGTTGGTGTTGGTTGAATGTTCGCAGTGCTTCGGCGGTGGTGCCACCTTTAGAAGTCACGTTCTCACGCAGGGTTGAAAGCTCGGTATCTGGATTGCCTTCAACCATACTGGCAGCGCCAAGCGCTGACTGCTGAACCAGTAGGCGAGCGGTCTGTTTGTCAAAACCTTGAGCGATGGCTTCGGCTTGCATTGCTTCCATAAATAGGAAGAAGTAGGCAGGTGCACTACCCGCTGCGGCAATAATATTGTTGATGCCTGACTCTTGCTCAACCCAGCATACTTTGCCGCATGATTCCATCAGCGCTGCCGCGAAGTCTTTGTCTTGCTGTAAAACCTTTGCTGGTGCATATAGGCCACTCATACCTAAACCCAGTTGAGATGGGGTATTCGGCATCACGCGTACTAGGTTAAGTTCACAACCAAGCATTTGATCAAAACGGGCACTTTGAATACCAGCAGCAATGGAAATGACTAACTTCCCAGACCAGTCGATGCTTTGCAGCGGTGTGCACACTTGCTCCATCATCTGTGGTTTTACCGACAGCACTACCACATCGGCTTGTTGAGCTGCCGCAAGGTTGTCATTAGTGGTGCGAATACCAAACTCTTGCTCTAATGGCAGTCGGCGAGTCTCTGATGGTGCGGTGGCGGTAATCAACTCCGCTGGATAACCATCGGAAACCAACCCCGACACTATGGCTTTAACCATGTTTCCTGCGCCAATAAAGGCAATTTTTTTGTGTTCCATTGCTGTTGTGATCCTTATGAGCCGCTTATGCCTTGTTGCTGTAATCTCGTGCGCCAAATATCGCCGTGCCGATACGTACCATCGTACTGCCTGCCTCAATCGCTGCTTGCATGTCGCCACTCATACCCATTGACAAGGTATCAATGTTTTGGTCTGGGAGGCGCGCAGCAAGTTTATCTTTCAGTTCTGCTAATTGCTTAAATGCCGCAAGCTGTGATGCATAATCAGAGACGTTGGCAGGGATTGACATCAATCCTCTTAAAGTGAGGTTGGGAAGAGTAGAAATCAACTCTGCCAGCTCAAAGATTTCATTGTCATTGGTGCCTGATTTAGAATCTTCACCACTGGTGTTAACTTGAATCAACACTTGTATTGGTGCCATGCCTTCTGGTCTTTGCTCATGGAGTCGCTTAGCAATTTTCGCTCTATCAATGGTGTGTACCCAAGCGAAGTTTTCAGCAACATGGCGCGACTTATTCGATTGAATTGGGCCGATAAAGTGCCATTCAAGATCGAGCTGTGGATGATGCTCAGCAAAATAAGCGACTTTGTCGGCGCCTTCTTGCACATAGTTCTCGCCAAAAGAGACTTGCCCTGCTTGAGCTGCCTCTAAGATTGCCTCGACTGGCTTAGTTTTACTTACTGCCAGAAGTTGCACTGTGTCTCGACCGCGTCCACACTTTTGTTGTGCGCCCTCAATCTGTGAGGTGATCTGTTCAATGTTTTGTTGAATACTAGTCATAGCAGAATTTACTTAAGGATTTTAAATGGATATCGCCGAATTACTGGATTTTAGTGTAAAGCATAATGCTTCAGATCTACATCTTTCTGCCGGAGTATCTCCAATGGTACGGATAGATGGTGAAGTAAGGAAGCTTGGCGTGCCAGCTTTTAGTCATGCTGACGTGCATCGTTTGGTATTCGACATTATGAATGATGGTCAGCGTAGTGAGTTTGAAGAGCGTCTTGAAGTTGATTTTTCGTTTGAGTTGCCTAATGTTGGTCGCTTCCGTGTTAATGCGTTTAACCAGACGCGTGGCTGTGCGGCAGTATTTCGCACCATTCCTACCGAGATTCCGACTTTAGAGCAGTTGTCTGCCCCGCAGATCTTTGAAAGCATCGCCAATATGGAAAAGGGGCTAGTATTGGTGACTGGCCCTACAGGATCAGGTAAGTCGACCACTCTAGCGGCGATGGTTGATCATATTAACCGTCACCATAACAAACACATATTGACTATCGAAGATCCGATCGAATTTGTCCACAGCAACAATAAGTGTTTGATCAACCAGCGTGAAGTTCATCGAGACACCCACAGCTTTAGCAATGCCCTGCGTAGCGCCCTGCGTGAAGATCCAGACGTGATCTTAGTCGGCGAGTTGCGTGATCAAGAGACGATCAGTTTAGCGCTTACCGCAGCCGAAACTGGGCACTTGGTTTTTGGTACCTTGCATACTAGCTCAGCCGCCAAAACCATTGACCGTATTATTGATGTGTTTCCGGGGAGTGATAAAGAGATGGTGCGCTCTATGCTGTCAGAGTCGCTACGTGCGGTTATTGCGCAGAAGTTACTTAAACGCATTGGAGGCGGACGTACCGCTTGTCATGAAATTATGATGGCAACCCCCGCGATTCGTAACTTGATCCGCGAAGATAAAGTGGCTCAGATGGTCTCAGTGATTCAAACTGGTGCCGCGCATGGCATGCAAACCATGGAGCAAAATGCCAAGCAGTTGATTGCGAAAGGTTTGGTTGATCAAGATGAAGTAGCGAAGAAAATTGAACTAGAAACGTCGATGTTCTAAATAGGTGGTATAGAGTTATGGATATTGATGTTTTTTTGCAACAGATGATTGATCAGAAAGCCTCTGATCTTTATATCACTGTCGGCGCGCCTATTCTGTATCGGGTCGATGGTGAGTTACGCGCTCATGGAGAGAAGCTCTCTCATGCGGTAGTGGGCTCTTTACTGGAAGCGATGATGGATCATGATCGTCAACATGAATTTCATACCAGCAAAGAAGCCAACTTTGCCATTGTGCGTCATTTTGGTCGGTTTCGTGTTTCGGCCTTTTACCAACGTGAACTGCCTGGCGCTGTAATTCGCCGTATTGAAACCAAGATTCCGACGTTTGACGAACTCAAGTTACCTGATGTATTGCAAGACCTATCGATTGCCAAGCGTGGTTTAGTGCTGGTGGTAGGTGCGACGGGCTCTGGTAAATCGACCACAATGGCCGCGATGACGGGGTATCGCAATAGCCACCGTACGGGCCATATTCTGACTGTGGAAGATCCAATTGAGTTTGTGCACGAGCATCAACGCTGCATTGTCACTCAGCGAGAGGTGGGGCTCGATACTGAAAGCTATGAAGTGGCATTGAAAAACTCATTGCGCCAAGCTCCGGATATGATCTTGATTGGTGAAATTCGCACCCGAGAGACGATGGAATACGCCATGACCTTTGCTGAAACGGGTCATCTGTGTATGGCGACATTGCACGCAAACAATGCTAACCAAGCGCTAGAACGTATTCTTCACTTAGTGCCTAAAGAGCATAAAGAGCAGTTTCTGTTTGATTTGTCGATGAATTTACGTGGTGTGATTGGCCAGCAGTTGATTCGAGATAAGAATGGCCAGGGACGCCATGGTGTATTTGAAGTGTTGCTTAACAGTCCGCGTGTATCGGATCTGATTCGCCGAGGCGATCTGCATGAACTGAAAGAGACGATGGCTAAATCGAAGCAAGTTGGGATGCAAACCTTTGATCAGGCACTTTATCAATTAGTTGTCGATAACAAGATCAGCGAAGAGGATGCGATGCACAGTGCAGACTCTGCCAATGATTTACGTATTATGCTTAAAACGCAGCGTGGTGAGGGCTCGGCTTCAGGCTCGCTCTCCGGTGTGAAGATCGATATGGATTGAGCGGTCGCTATCCTAGCATTGCTACGTGGATTATATGTATCGCATTGATAGTAAACCCAGCCGTGTTGGCTGGGTTTACTATTTAAAGGGCGTTACTTTTTCTTCGGTTGAGAAGCACAATCACCGCCACAGCCACTTCCGCAACTGCCTTTCTTTTTCACTAAGCGAAAATAGAGATAACCAATTGCTATGGCAACGACTGCGACTAAGGTTAGTAAGTCCCACATTTGGATACTTTGTTCATACATAGCTATTTCTCAATAATCTTAATCGGAATAGGTTGGCCGTGTTTTTTCTCTAACCTGTTATCACGCAGGCCAACAACAAGCAGTGCAAGCAAGGCAGAAAAGTAGGTTAACGACATCACTTGAATACCACTCAGTGCGAAGCGTGTGCCGATGCTATACACGCCAGTCGCAACGGTAAATCCGAGTAAGGTAGGCAAGAAAATTGAGAGCAATAGCCATTTATACTCACCGGTTTGGACTTTAATCATCATCACCGTTGCAAGGCAGGGTGGGTAGAGGATAAAGAACAAGATAAGGGCTACCGCAGCAACTTCACCATGTCCGGCTAGCTCATCAGACTCGGCCATGCGCTGTTCTAGTTTTTGATTGCTGTCTTCTTCTGGCTGGAAAAGTACGCCTAAAGTCGCGACACTACTTTCGCGTGCAGCGAAGGAAGAAAACAGTGCGACGTTGATTTTCCAATCGAAACCAGCAAATTGGGTCACAGGTTCGATTGAACGACCAAAGCTGCCCAACAAAGATGCCTCTAAGCGGCGTTCTTTCATTTCTCGGCGAATCTTCTTGCGTTCAGAAGCCAGCTTACGTAATGGCTTATTGAGCTTCTTAGCGTCTTTGTCGCCTTTTCTTGCTGTTATCGCAAAGTAGAGCGGGTTTCTTTGTTGGAAGTCCGCATTCACTTTCTGAGAGGCTTCTGCCCCTTTGGCATTCAGCTTAGCCTGACGATAGTCGGTGTAAAAATTGACCAGATCGGTTAGTGAGTGCGGATCAAAATCTTGAGCATATTGGGTTCTACTTGCGGCTTTTTGAAACTGACTCACCGCTCTTTCTGCGCGCAGTTGGTAGTCATTTAGCTCCTGCTCGGGTATCCCTGGAAACTGAAGCAAAACGAAAATTACCGTAGAGACGGCAAGCACTATGGTGCCCACTTTGCGAATGTACATCCAGGTACGTTCCATCGCACGAGTCACGACACTGCGGGCTGTTGGCAGATTGTAGCGAGGGAGTTCCATCACAAAGGGCGCTTGTTCGGTACGGCGTAGAACGGATTTCGTCAGCAGCTTGGCCACTAGCAAGGCGGCAATAATCGAGATGGTTGAAATATAGAATGTCATTAACGACTTATCTTCAACAAAGAAGATGCCAAGTAACAAGGTATACAAGGGTACCTTAGCCAAACAGTTCATATAGGGAACGGTTAGGATGGTGGCAATACGGGCCCGATTATCTGGTATGCCTTTGGTAGCCATGACTCCAGGTACTGCACATCCTCCGGCAAATACGCCAGCTAAAATCATCGGTAGGGTGCTTTGTCCATGTAGGCCAAATCGGTTTAACACTCGATCGGAAATAAAGGCGATTCTGGCCATGTACCCTGAATCTTCCAAAATGGCAATCAGGGCAAAAAGGATCAAAAAGATCGGAATGTAGTTAAGTAGAGTATTGGCTGAGTCAACGATCCATAATCCGAGTGAGCGTACATACGGATCGTGTAAGAAGCCCGCCTCAGGCAATAGACTTGCAACCAGTTCACGAAAAGCAGCAAGGTAGGGCCACCAGTAGTTAGTCAGTTCATAACCGTACACGATAGAGCTTTGGTAAATGATGAACACCGTGGCAATTAAAAACAGTGGAGCCCCGAATTTGTTCAGTACCACTTTATCGATTTTATCCGTCAATGACAGTCGATTACTCTGATGTTGAGACTGGCTGGTACATGCGTCGATGAGAGCAGATACGCGCTGGTGGCGCTGGGCAACAATGTAGTCACTCACAGTACCACTAAGGGCAGTTGCGATTTTCGCTAAGTGTTGCTCGACTCGTCCATTGAGTTCCTCAAGCTGTGGCTGGGGCATTAGTTCGGTTAGCCATTGAGCAATGTGACTATCGCGCTCAAGTAAGCGCAGCGCGAGCCAGCGTGTACTATAGGTTTGTGGCTCGATAATGGAGTCAAGCCACTCTGTTAGCGAAGTGAGTTCCGGCTCTAAGAGGGAGTAAACAACAGGTGTTGAGCCTTTTTTCGCATTTACCAGTGCAGAGGAGATGCCTTTTATTCCCTGGCTTTTGCGGCCGATACACTCTACAACAGGTACACCAATCTTTTCACTCAAGGCATGAGCGTCGATGTTGATGCCCTCAGATTGAGCAATATCCATCATATTGAGTGCAAGCGCTAAAGGTAGTTCCATCTCAAGCAACTGCATGGTCAGGTGCAGTGAGCGATTGAGGTTGGCCGCATCGACAACATTGAGCACCACATCAGCAGCTTCATTGCGCAGTGCATCTCGGGCGACCCTTTCCTCAAGTGAAAAACAGCTCAAGCTATACGTGCCGGGTAGGTCGATCAACTGATACGCCCCATTGCTGTTGGCGAAGTAGCCAGTTTTTTTGTCTACAGTGACACCAGGGTAGTTGGCGACATGCTGTCTTGCCCCTGTCAACATGTTGAAAATGGTAGATTTGCCGGCGTTTTGTTGGCCAGCCAATAGAACTTTGGTCCGTTGCATTACTCTGTCCTCACTGCCTACGCTTCTTTTAAGCGAACTGCGACAGTGTCTGCTTCTGTTTTTCTGATCACGACGCTAGTAGCCCCAACCCGAAATTCAAAGGGGTCACCTAATGGTGCTTTGCGTACAAACTGAATGGTTGTTTGTGGAATAAGTCCGAGATCAAGCAGGCGTTGTCGAATTGCCCCATTTGACTGGTGGGCTAAGATAGTCGCTTGAGCACCAATGGGTAACTGGCTTAGAGAGATTTCCATAAAGTTCATACTCAGTTTCATTTCGTTTCAAGATTGTAATCAATGCAAGTTTGATTAAATCAAAAATAATTCACCTAAATATGATTTAAGTCAATGAAGGTGGATTTAAGAATTATTCTCACTTTCATTTGCATTACTTGATCGTTAGTCTTCACTCAATCCAGTTGAGAGTCAGTCTCAACATCCGTCTATTTGTGTAAGCTCGAAATGGAAATAACAATGAAAAGATCAACTCTGCTCTTACTGATGAGTGCGGCTGCTCCTAGCTTGGCTCTTGCCCATACACCTCTATTCTCTTGTTATGACTTTGGTGACAACACCATACTTTGTGAAGGTGGATTCTCTGATGGTTCATCTGCAGCGGGTGTCGAGATACAAGTTGTGGATGGTTCAGGTGCTGAGTTAATCGCGAGTGAAATTAACCAAGATGGCGAAATAGAATTTAATAAGCCACAAGGTGCTTACAAGGTTTTATTTAATGCTGGCCCAGGACACTCCATCGAAGTAGATGGCAAAGATATTGTTGAATAGTTATTGATAATTAGGGAAATAAAAAATGAACAAGCTCTCTTTAGCTGTTGGTATGGCAGCACTTTCTTTATCTGCGGTTTCTCAAGCGCACTTTCAGTTAATGTATACACCCACTTCTCAGCTTGAAAAACCAGCGACTGTTGATATGAAAATGGTGTTTGGTCACCCGATGGACAACGGTCATGTGATGGATATGGAGAAGCCTGAATCTTTGACTGTGACCTTTAAAGGTGAGCAGACAGACCTACTGGATAAGCTTAAATCGATTGAGTGGGCTGGTCCAGAAAACAAAGCCAAAGCGTTTGATCTTGAATACAAGATCCGTCGTAACGGTGACTACATTTTTGCTCTGACTCCAGCGCCTTACTACGAAGGCGGTGAAGACATTTACATTCAACAAATCACCAAACGTTACATCAACAAAGGCGGTTTACCGACTGGCTGGGAAGAGCCTATTGGTCTTAAAACTGAAATTGTACCGAAGAACAAGCCATATCAAGTGCTAGCAGGCAGTACGTTTACGGGGCAACTATTGTCTGAGGGCAAGCCAGCTTCAGGTGTAGAGTGTGAGATTGAATTCCTCAACACTGAAATCGATTCGAAAGCGAACAGCTTCTCTCACGGAACTCTGCGTGAGGCGCCTGCTTCTGCCATCGTTGCCATCACAGATGACAACGGCATGTTTACCTTTGGTATTCCAAAGGCGGGTAAATGGGGTTTCGCGTGTCTAGGTTCTGGTCCTGATACGGAATTCAAAGGCAAAGAACTGTCACAAGATGCAGTGCTTTGGATTGAAGCGCAGGACTTATAAGTTTTTCTCAATAAGAATAAAGCTGGCTAGGGCGTGCTGATCTTTCTGCTGTAAAAATCAGCTCAAAAGGTCAATACGCCATAGTAAGTCAGCTTTATTTTTTACAGGCTTTGATTACAAATGCCGTGATATAGGAAAGTCTTATGAATAAACGAGTGGCGTTCATGATGCTCTTTCTATTGCCTTCTGGCTATTCATATTCTCATACAGCACTATTGTCATGTTACGACGAAGGTAATGGTTACATATTATGTGAAGGCGGTTTCAGTGATGGCGCGAGTGCTGAAGGGATAGAATTCCGTCTCGAGCAAAATGGAAAAGAAATGATGCGCACTAAACTGGATGAATTTGGTGAAGTTTATTTTGCCAAACCTGCAAGCCAATTCACAGTGATACTAAATGGTGGTGAAGGGCATATCGTGCATATTGATGGCAATGATATCTCGGAGTAAGCCGTGGCTACGAATCATCACTCGGTTATATCAATAACAAACCTCAACCATAGTTATGGTGACAAAAAGATCTACCATAATCTAAACCTAAATATTGAACCAGGCACCATCTTTGGTTTACTTGGTAAAAATGGGGTTGGAAAATCGACGCTCATTAATCTGTTGATGGGTTATCTAAAGCCTCAGCAAGGTCAATGCCTAATATTTGGCGAACATGCCAATTACCTCTCTGCTAAATCTCGTCAAAAGATTGCGTTACTTTACGAAGGTTTTATCAGCTACGACAACATGTCGATAACGCAAGTCGAAGCGTTTTTCCGTTCTTTTTATCCTCAATGGCAAACGAAGCATTTTCACAATTTAATCGATTTAATGGATGTGGATGTTAATCAAAAACTCTCTTCTCTCTCATTTGGGCAAAAGTCTCAGGTCATTTTGGGTTTGTTGCTGGCACAAGATGCGCAACTGCTCATTTTAGATGATTATTCCATGGGGCTTGATGCGGGTTACCGCCGTTTATTCGTTGACTACCTTCAAGACTATTTGCATGGCACCAATAAAACAGTATTGATGACGACTCACGTAATGAGTGATATAGAAAATCTAGTCGATCAGATCGCCATTGTTGATAGAAGTGCTGAGGTTTATCAATCGAGCATGGCGGATTTTAATCGTCGCTTTTGTTGCTATTCCAGTGAGCAGCCGATCGAGTTGAAACCACACCATCAAGGCTTGGTTCATCGTTTGGAACAATACCGAGGACAAGAGTTGCTGTATAGCTTTGAACAACAGCCGAGATTAGAGCAACAACTAGGTGCGAAACTATCACTACAGCCGCTGACATTTGAAGAGCGCTTTCTAGGCTATGTAGGAAAATACTGATGAGACTTAGCCCTATTGTCTATAAAGAATGGCTTAAACTACGCCAATTGGCCTTTGTGATGCTGGCTTTCGCTGTGTTATCAGGTGGATATTTTGTTGTCGACGTAGTGGGGCAGTTCGCCAACATTGAGCCAGAATCCATGATGTGGTACCGCTATTCGCATTTGGGTGATAAGCCTTATTGGTGGGTGAAGTATGTGTTCATGCTGATTGCCACTGGTGTGGCGCTTGGTCAGTTTATTCCCGAGGTTGTCGGTAATAGAATCCGTATACTCATGCACCTTCCGCTGTCGGTGGACAGTATCATTGCTCAGCACTTAGCCGTGGGCGCTAGCATAATTCTTATCATCAACGCCCTGCTAAGCCTGATTGTTTTGGCGACAACGAATTACTACTATCCAATCGATGTTGTTCAGGCCAGTTGCCGCGATTTGTTATTGGCCCAATTACCTGTCATCGCTTTGTATTTTGGTCTGGTCGCGGTGATGATCGAAAATGATTGGCGACGTAAGTTGCTCAAACTGGTGATGACGTCCGCTGCCGTAATCTTCGCCTCAAAAAATCACTACCAATGGCAAGATAGTGCTGGATTAGGAGTATTGATTTGGTTGCTATTGCCACTTAAAGACAGCTTTTTGAGCATTAAGACACGGCGTTTGAGCAATAAAGGGTATGTGTTGTGTTTTAGTCTCGTGCTGAGCGCATTACTGGGAACAATTGGTGTACGGGTTTATAACCAATACGCGACTACAATGACTCATTACTATGTGTTCTATTCTCATAGGCTGCAAGAGTATGTCTATCAACGTAATGCGCCCAATCATCGCTTTTTTTATGGAACATCAACACAACAGCTCGACAAGAGTCAGTTTGAGAATGCTCTACCTTTCGTTTATTGGAAAAACTTTGATATTCAGGGCAAGTTACCGATTGAAATATCTGGCGTGAGTTATGACAAACCATCGATCCGTCGTTCTCGACTGAGCTTGCAGTACACCCCAAAACGCTTTCAAGAGACGAACTTGCCACTATACCCTCTGTTTAATCCAATCAGTGATCGGGGTTCGATTCGCTTTCCGGAAAATGCATTTGCCCCACATGGCGATGGTTTTCAGGTTTACGCTGCTGAAAGAGCGCAATTGAACACGGAGCTAAGTGATGAGCTAAATCAACTGGCTGAAGCTCAAAATGTTGAGTTTCCTATCAAAGCCATTTGGGGCAAAACGACCAATATGAAGCCGTTTGATTGGGGATACTTTGTTAAAGATAGTGCCGGTAAGCTATTTAACCTCCGTCGAGCGGATAGTCAATTGAGCTTAGTTTCCGTGCCGGCACTCGAATCAGGCGAGGAGATAGCGCACATTCAAGTTTCGGAAAATCGCCATAAGAAGTTTTATGGCTATGCTGTTACTCAGTCAGACCAGATTTACTTGCTAGGTTACCCTGACTATCAATGGATAAAGCTAGATATCGACCATTTCGATCGTCAAACCATGTCGTTCCAATTGTTGGCCGACCCGATTAACTACTTGCTGCGTTATGACGATGGTCGTCGCTACTATGCGGTACGCTTTGATAAGCACTATCGTAGGTTAGATGATATCGTTTTTGAGTGATACAAAGCGCCGTTAGCTAAGGCTATCGGCGTGTATGAATTATTCACCCCCACTGGGCTTCAAACCAACTCTCTAAAATCACTACTGCGGATTGGCAATCGACATTACCTTTGCTGAGAGCTTTGTACCCACCCATCTCGAACAGGTCAGCGCGCGCTTCCATCGTTGAAAGCCTTTCATCATGTAGTTCTACAGGTAGACCAAATCGGCCATGTAGGCGGTTAGCAAATTTCTTTGCTCTAGGTGTTATGGTTTCTAGATCCTTGCCATACAGATCGGTTGGTAAGCCAACGACCAACAAATCTGGTTGCCACTCTTTGATCTGTTTTTCAATATCATCCCAATTTGGAATGCCATCGTTAGCCTTGAATGCTTTTAATGGCGAAGCCGTGCCCGTGATCTCCTGACCAATGGCACTACCGATACTTTTGGTGCCAAAATCAAAAGCCATAATAGTTTTAGACATAGTGTTTAATCTTTCTGGTTATGCGTGGCCGATATCACTTGAGAGCTGAGAAGCATCGATCCCCAGCATCTGTACTGCTTTTTGCCACCGTTCATTGATTGGTGTATCGAACATCACATTTGGATCGGCTTCTACGGTGAGCCAAGAATTCTCTGAAAGTTCGATTTCTAACTGACCCGCTTCCCAACCAGAATAGCCGAGAGCAACGATATAATGATTGGGCTCAGCTTCTGTACCTAACACACCCAGAATATCTTTGGATGTTGTAACAGAGATATTTTCGGTCATCTTGATGCTAGATTCGTACTCATCTTTCGGTTGATGAAGTATAAAACCGCGATCTTCGGATACAGGGCCACCATTGAGCACGGGCTTATCTAAGCTTTCGGTAACAAGTTTAGGATGAGCAGGTTCGACGTCGACTTTTTCTAACATCTTACCGATGGTGATATCGATTGGAGCATTAATCATTAAACCCATCGCGCCATCTTCATTGTGCTCACACACATAGATAACACTGCGCTGGAAGTAGGGATCTTTCATCCCGGGCATTGCCACTAAAAAATGGTTGGTTAGATTCATAAAGACTCCCACTTACAAAAGGAGGGCAACCAATAGCGTTGCCCAAATATGATTAGGCTTGTAGTCGACGCTCGATGGCATCCATTAGTTTGCCTGTAATAGAGACATCAAATGCAGCCTCAATTTCACGAATACATGTCGGGCTTGTTACATTGATTTCTGTCAGCTTGTCACCAATAACGTCGAGGCCAACAAAGATCAGTCCTTTTTCTTTAAGTGTAGGCGCTACAGCGGCAGCGATCTGTTTATCTGTCTCACTAAGTGGTCTTGCTTCACCTGTACCGCCAGCAGCAAGGTTGCCGCGTGTCTCACCTTTGGCAGGAATGCGGGCAAGACAGTAAGGCATAGCTTCACCATCAACGATAAGGATACGCTTGTCGCCATTGCTGATATCAGGTACAAATGTTTGTGCCATTGCGTAGTTTTGGCCGTGATTAGTTAAGGTTTCAATGATCACTGAAACATTAGGATCGTTCTCTTTGACGCGAAATATCGATGCGCCACCCATACCATCAAGAGGTTTTAAGATTACATCGCCGTGTTCTTCGCGGAAGGCTTTAATTCTTTCTGCTTTGCGCGTAACAATTGTTGTGGGTGTTAACTCAGGGAACCATGCTGTGAATAGCTTTTCGTTGCAGTCGCGCAGGCTCTGGGGTTTATTTACGATCAGTGTGCCTTGCTCTTCTGCACGCTCTAAGATGTAGGTTGCGTAGATATATTCAGTATCAAACGGAGGATCTTTACGCATCAAAACGGCATCTAGCTCAGACAGTTCGATTGTTTGCTCAGACTTAAACTGATACCAACCGTTAGGATCTTCTTTTAATTCCACCACTTTGGTATCTGCGATTGCTACCCCTTGATCTAGATGTAGGTCGTTCATTTCCATATAGTGGATTTGGCAGCCGCGGCGCTGCGCTTCAAGCATCATGGCAAAGCTAGAGTCTTTTTTGATGTTAATGGACGAGATTGGGTCCATTACGATGCCTAATTTGATCATGTATTTTCTCCGTTTAACCAAGATCGCCAAAACGAACTTGCAAGGCTGTAATTGCCGTGAGAGCTGCAGTCTCGGTACGCAGGACGCGTGGGCCAAGTAGTGTCTCTTCAAATTTGTAGTTTTCGGTCATGCTGATTTCTTCTGCCGACAGTCCTCCTTCAGGACCAATCAGCAAGCGCACTTTATTCACAGGCGTTGGCAGCGTGTTGACCGAATATGTTGCGCGTGGATGAAGGTTGAGCTTTAATCCGTTGTACTCTTCGCCGCACCACTCTTCAAGTTGCATAATTGGACGAATAACCGGAATCGTGTTGCGCCCACATTGCTCACAAGCACTGATGGCGATTTTTTGCCATTGTGCTAGCTTTTTCTCAAAGCGCTTTTGGTCAAGCTTTACGCCACAACGCTCTGAAATGAGAGGAGTAATGGTGTTGACACCCAGTTCAACAGACTTTTGAATCGTAAACTCCATTTTGTCGCCACGTGAAATAACCTGACCAAGGTGTAGGTCAAGTGGAGACTCTGAGCTGCGTTCAACGCGCTCTTTTAGCTCAACTTCTACGCTTTTCTTTGATACGTTAATGATCTCTGCTGGGAACTCCGCGCCACTGCCATCAAACAGTAATACTTCTTGGCCTTCTTTCATACGCAGTACACGACCAATGTGATTGGCAGCATCATCGCTTAAAAGTAAAGCACCTAACTGGGTAATGGTTTCTGGGTGATAGATTCGAGGGATTCGCATTCGGTTTCGATTTCCAACAAGAGATTAGAAGTACTCTCTAACATGGATGCTTTAGGTTGAAAAAACAAGGGTTAGAAAGTGTTTGCAACTAATTACAAGAAACTCTTTCGCACTAACTTATAACGCTTGGCAAGCTTGGTAGACAAATGGGTTATGGTTGCCTTGAACTTTGAAGATTCTTTGTTCTCGTTCACACTCCCATCCATCAACGGGAAACTGTTTATTCCAAGCTTTCATCAGTTGGCTTTGTTGCTTAGACAAGCGGAATCCATACTCTTGACTCATATAAAGGTAGGTTCGCGCAATTGAGCCTTTAGCCCGATCCGGCGGCATAACTTTACGTTGTTTAAAGTTGACCTGCATTTCGCAGCGCCCGTAACTGACACCGTTAATGCCGTTCCACTGACTGAAGTTGTAGTTGGAACGGTCGCCGTTCACTTCACCAACGGCCGGGGTAAGGTTGTGCAGATCGGCCTCCATCATGCGAAAGGTTCTGTCGTTTTTGGTGCAGTTCTTACGTCCGCCCGTTTGCCAACACTGGCGTTGGTGGCCAAACTGCCAAGCGGGTACCACATGCTCCCATTCTATGCGCGAGGCCCGTTTTTGCTGTTTACGCACTTGATAGCCACATGAAGCAAGATCAGGCGTTCCTTTACGACCTTGCCATTTTATCTCACAACCACAGTAAAAACTGGTTGGGTGATCAGCGTAAATTTTGACAGCCTCCTTCTTCGCTTTGGAAAATGAAGAGGGCGGGGCAGCATGTACCGTCGCGCTGAGCACTAACGCGATAAGTGGTAACCATAGAGAAGTTTTCATGATTCGGTGTTAGAAAAGTATTAATAACTACAGTTTAACACGCAAATCTTGCTGTGATTAGTGAGATATTAGTAACTTACGACAGTTGCTTTCCGGTAAAGCTTAACGGCTGGTTGCACTGCTGACAGCGGTAGCTCGCTTGATGACGCAATACTTTATTATGGCGACGAATAGACAATGGGTAGAGGTTGCAGTGGCAGGAATACTCAAATGTTTTGCCCTGAACAGAGGTGACTTCAAAGCTATGGGTAGTTCGTGCTGGCACATTAAACAGCGATTCCATTATTGTTTGCCACTCTTTGCCATGAGGCCGAACGCGCCCATAGACTTGGTAAGTGATCAAATGGGCCACCTCGTGTGGGATAACTTCCGCTAAAAAGGCCTGCTTATTTTCCTTGAATAGTACGGGATTGAGGCGAATTTCGTTAAGTTGAAGATAGGCCTTACCCGCTGCTCTACCACGTAGTTTGAAGCTGAGGTGAGGAATAGAGAATGGACGCTGAAAGGCTAAAGAGGCAGCTTGAATACAGCCAGCCATTACCTTCTTTGCACGGTACTCAAGTTCTAAATCCAACATCTACTCCAAATAAAAACGCCCCTAAAGCTAGGGGCGAATCATATCTTGGTTCAAATGATAGTGCGAGCTATGGGAGATGTTTTTTCTTGATGGTTTCGTGATAAGCGTGCCATGTACCATAGCCGAGAATTGGCATGGTAAACAGCATGCCAATTCCGTAGGTCGCAAAGCCCACTAAGATTCCGCCGCAAATCAATGCCGCCCACACAATCATCGCTGGGATATTCGATTTCACCGCGTTAAAGCTTGAGAATACCGCAGTCATCATATCGACGCGGCGCTCCATCATTAGTGGAATTGAAAATGCGGAGATACTGAATACGACACATGCCAAGACAAAGCCAACCAGTGACCCTATGACTAAGAAAGGCATAAATTCCGTCAGCGGTGCGCCTTGTACTGATGGATAAAGCGCATGAAGTAGCGCAGCAATTCGCATCCAAAAAATCATACATACCGCGAGCAACACCGCAAACGCCCATTGTGAGGTAGAGTTACGGCTGATTGCTTTCATTGAGTGGAGCAGACTAGCATTGCGGCCTTTTTCTCGCTCCCAACTGGCATCGTAGAGACCAAGAGCTAAGAAAGGGCCAATCAGCATGTAGACTACGAGACTTGGCATCACCACTAAGTGGGTGCCTTGCCATTGGACAAGTAAAACAATACCAATTGCGGCTGCCATAAAGCACAAACCGTAAAAAGCACTGATCAGAGGCATACGGACGAAGTCATGCAAACCGAGCGCAAGCCAGTGGAATGGAGCAGAAATACTAACCTGATTGCACGGAATAGTGCGGGCGTATTCTGAATCTGGGACTTCCTTTCGTTTATCTTTGAAGTCGTCTGAGTTAACTGTACGAGGCATACGCCCTCCTTGATCGATTCTCTACCTACACTGCGCTTTTATAAGCAGCAGTGAACGAAACTCGATGCCCGGCTTGGCGACGTCATTGATGTAAGCGGCGCATCAGTTAAATAGTTTACGAAGCAATTCTGTATTATGACTTGTTCGTTAACATATTTTTAACTATTGACCGCATGGCAAAAAAATACAAATTTATCGATGTTTTTTTGCGCATAAAAAAAGAACGCCTGACAAACCAGACGTTCTTTAACTGTTTTTTCGAGCAATTGAAGATTACTTCAGGCCAGCAAACTCACGTAGTAGTGCGGCCTTGTCTGTTGCTTCCCAAGGGAACTCTTCGCGACCAAAGTGACCGTATGCTGCCGTTTTCTTGTAGATAGGTTGAAGCAGGTTCAGCATCTCTTGTAGACCGTATGGGCGCAGATCGAAGTGCTGACGTACTGCTTCAACGATAATGTCTTGAGATACTTTCTCTGTACCGAAAGTTTCAACCATGATAGATGTTGGATCAGCAACACCAATAGCATAAGAAAGTTGGATTTCACAACGATCAGCTAGACCAGCCGCAACAATGTTCTTTGCTACGTAACGCGCTGCGTATGCTGCAGAGCGGTCTACTTTTGATGGATCTTTACCAGAGAATGCACCACCACCGTGACGTGCTGCACCACCGTAAGTATCAACGATAATCTTACGACCTGTTAGACCACAGTCACCCATAGGGCCACCGATTACGAAACGGCCGGTTGGGTTGATGAAGAAATTCGTCTCTTTGTTGATCCATTCAGATGGCAGTACTGGTTTGATGATCTCTTCCATGACCGCTTCACGTAGGTCTGGCGTAGAGATTGAATCACAGTGCTGTGTAGAAAGAACAACGGCGTCGATACCAACAATTTTACCTTGGTCGTATTGGAAGGTTACCTGAGATTTTGCATCAGGACGCAACCAAGGCAGAGTGCCGTTTTTACGTACTTCCGCTTGCTTTTGAACAAGGCGGTGTGAGTAAGTAATTGGAGCTGGCATTAGGATGTCAGTTTCGTTAGTCGCGTAACCGAACATGATACCTTGGTCACCAGCGCCTTGCTCTTTAGGATCGGCTTTATCAACACCTTGGTTGATGTCAGGAGACTGCTTACCGATGGTGTTTAGAACCGCGCAAGAGTCTGCATCGAAACCCATGTCAGAGTGAACGTAGCCAATCTCACGTACAGTTTGACGTGTTAGCTCTTCGATATCTACCCATGCTGATGTTGTGATTTCACCACCCACCATCACCATGCCAGTCTTTACGTAAGTTTCACACGCAACACGTGCTTTTGGGTCTTGCTCTAGAATCGCATCAAGGACTGCATCAGAAATTTGGTCTGCAATTTTATCTGGATGACCTTCTGAAACAGACTCAGAAGTAAACAGGTGCTTAGCCATGTGAGCTCCACTTTAAATTTTTAGAAAGTGCTCCGTTATTAAAGGTGGAGCACTAATAAATAATACTGATATCTGTAGGTGTATCTACATCTAGACGTCTATTTTAGTTTTGAACGCTCGGATTACAAGCTCTTTTTTATTATTTGATAAAACCAAACGTTTGCTTTAACTGTGAAAAATATTAGTAACTTTTATCGATTTGCAGCGAAAGCAAGGAAATTTGTGAGTTTTTGTCTTGGAAAACGATTGCAGTGCTGGTGGTGCTTTGAGAGAATTATCGCTCATTTTATATTTGATTCGCTTAATGCATTCAGGAGCTGACATGTCTTCTCGTCAACATCTCGCTAACGCAATTCGTGCTCTAAGCATGGATGGTGTACAACAAGCAAACTCGGGCCACCCAGGCGCACCTATGGGTATGGCGGATATCGCTGAAGTTCTTTGGCGTTCTCACCTAAACCACAACCCTGCAAACCCAGAGTGGGCAGACCGCGACCGTTTTGTGCTTTCAAACGGCCACGGCTCTATGCTGATTTACTCTTTGCTACATCTTTCTGGTTACGAGCTATCTATTGACGATCTGAAAAACTTCCGTCAGCTTCACTCGAAAACACCGGGTCACCCAGAGTACGGTTATGCACCAGGTGTTGAAACAACCACAGGTCCGCTAGGTCAAGGTATCACTAACGCTGTCGGTATGGCGCTAGCTGAGAAGACTCTAGCAGCACAGTTCAACAAACAAGGCCACGACATCGTAGATCACTTCACTTATGCATTCATGGGTGATGGCTGTCTGATGGAAGGTATCTCGCACGAAGCGTGTTCGCTCGCTGGTACGCTAGGTCTGGGTAAGCTGATTGCTTTCTGGGATGACAACGGCATCTCAATCGACGGTGAAGTTGAAGGCTGGTTCTCTGACGATACACCTAAGCGCTTTGAAGCATACGGCTGGCACGTAATCCCTGCAGTTGATGGTCATGATCCAGAAGCAATCAACGCAGCGATCGTTGCAGCAAAGGCAGACCCTCGCCCAACGCTAATCTGCACTAAGACTATCATCGGTTTTGGTTCTCCAAACAAATCAGGTTCACACGACTGTCACGGTGCTCCACTAGGTGCTGAAGAAATCGCAGCAACTCGCAAAGAACTTGGCTGGGAACACGGCCCATTTGAAATCCCAGCAGACATCTATGCAGAGTGGGATGCGAAAGAAGCAGGCGCAGCTAAGGAAGCCGCGTGGAACGCTAAATTCGATGCATACGCAGCAGCTTACCCAGCTGAAGCGGCTGAGCTTAAGCGTCGTCTAAACGGTGAACTACCTGCACAGTGGGAAGAGAAAGCAAACGCAATCATTGCTGACCTTCAAGCAAATCCAGCAAACATCGCATCACGTAAAGCGTCGCAAAATGCGCTCGAAGCGTTCGGTGCTATGCTACCTGAATTCCTAGGCGGCTCTGCTGACCTTGCGCCTTCTAACCTAACTATGTGGTCTGGTTCTAAGTCAGTGTCTGCTGAAGATGCATCTGGTAACTACATCCACTACGGTGTGCGTGAGTTCGGTATGACTGCCATCATGAACGGTATTGCACTACACGGTGGTTTCGTACCATACGGTGCAACTTTCCTAATGTTCATGGAATACGCGCGTAATGCGATGCGTATGGCTGCGCTGATGAAAGTTCAGAACATCCAAGTTTACACGCACGACTCTATCGGTCTTGGTGAAGATGGCCCGACTCACCAACCAGTTGAGCAAATGGCTTCTCTTCGTCTAACACCAAACATGAGCACGTGGCGTCCATGTGACCAGGTAGAATCGGCTGTTGCATGGAAACTGGCAATCGAACGTAAAGACGGCCCAACATCGCTAATCTTCTCTCGTCAGAACCTTGCACAGCAAGCGCGTAGCGAAGAGCAAGTGGCCAACATCGCGCGCGGTGGTTACATCCTGAAAGATTGTGCAGGCAAGCCAGAGCTTATCCTTATCGCAACGGGTTCTGAAGTTGAGCTAGCGGTTAACGCTGCGGCTGAACTGACTGCTGAAGGTAAGAAAGTACGCGTAGTCTCTATGCCAGCTACTGACGCGTTCGACAAGCAAGATGCTGAGTACCGTGAAGCTGTACTTCCATCAGACGTGACCGCTCGTATCGCGGTTGAAGCAGGTATTGCTGACTTCTGGTACAAGTACGTTGGCTTCGGTGGCAAGATCATCGGTATGACTACATTCGGTGAATCTGCACCAGCAGGCGAACTGTTCAAGATGTTCGGTTTCACCACTGAAAACGTAGTGAACACAGCAAAAGAGCTTCTTGCTTAATACTCTTTAATTATTTTGAGTACATGGAAAGAGAAAACCGAGCCCTTTGGCTCGGTTTTTTTATTTTGGCTCTTGAAAGTTCAAAGTTTTATTCAAACTCATTACCCCAGTTATCTTTTTCTTTGTGACCACAAACTTTACATGTAACGTAACGGTCCATGTCGTAGTAATGTCCACCGTTGATAAAAGAGTGAGCCATCAGCTTGACTGTTCCAAGAAACGTGCGGTCATTGTCGTAACTGCTCGTTTTTCTCACCAAGATTTCGCTATGAGGCGTGTCTTGCGAGCATTGCTTGCAAAAGTGGGTCGCTGGGTAACCAGACATAGTCATTTCCTTTGGTCGATGAAATTAGAAAAGAAACGGCCAACAGCAAACGATATGTCTTGCCTTTCATCATGCATATCACTGGCATATCAATCAAGTTTTATAAAATGGAATTTTCGGCGCATATCACTAACTTAATGCGCTTTTCTCGACTATCGGTTAATATTTGTGACACGAAAATGATGTAGGGCGATGGAGTTATGCTGAAAGTTGCGATAAACGGGTTTGGACGTATTGGCCGTAATGTTTTACGGGCAGTTTATGAGAGTGGTAAAAACCAGCAAATTAAGGTCGTTGCGGTTAATGAACTGGCGCAACCTGACGCTATGGCTCATTTGCTTCAATATGATACTAGCCATGGTCGGTTTGGTAAGAAAATCACTAACGATCAAGAGCATATCTATATCCACCATGACGCCCCTTATCAAGGCACTGGCGAGTTTGATTCCGTTCGCATCCTTCATCTTAATGATATTGAGTTACTGCCGTGGCGCGATCTCGAAGTCGATTTAGTTCTCGACTGCACAGGCGTGTTTGGCAACCAAGCGGATGGTCAGGAACACATCAAAGCAGGAGCTAAGAAAGTCTTATTTTCACACCCAGGTGCCAACGATCTCGATAACACCATTATCTATGGTGTCAACCACCAGACGTTAAGGGCTGAACATAAGGTTGTTTCGAATGGTTCCTGTACCACTAACTGTATTGTGCCGATCATTAAAGCGCTCGATGATGCGTTTGAAATTGAGTCCGGAACCATCACCACGATTCATTCGTCAATGAATGATCAGCAGGTGATTGATGCCTACCATTCGGATTTAAGGCGTACCCGAGCGGCCAGTCAGTCGATCATCCCTGTGGACACTAAGTTGCATAAAGGTATTGAAAGAATCTTCCCGAAATTTTCCAACAAATTTGAAGCAATTTCAGTTCGAGTGCCGACTGTTAACGTTACTGCGATGGATTTAAGTGTCACAATTAATACGAATGTGAAAGTTAATGACGTAAATCAAACCATTGTTAACGCATCTCAGTGTACATTACAGGGCATTGTTGACTATACTGAAGCGCCGCTCGTTTCTATCGACTTTAATCACGATCCCCATAGCGCGATTGTCGATGGTACACAGACTCGAGTGAGCAACGGGCACTTAGTAAAAATGCTCGTATGGTGCGATAACGAATGGGGCTTTGCGAATCGTATGTTGGATACTGCGCTCGCAATGCAATCTGCTGAATAAGTTGTCAAGCAGAAGCTAGGAGAAATGTTTATTTTAAACCTTGAAATAAATATTAAGCATCTCCACTATACCAACAGCGTTTAAAGAATTAATAGGTCTGGCAGGGTTGCCGGGCTACTGAAAACTTTACTTATTAAAATTTGAGAGGACACATCATGTCTGTAATCAAGATGACTGACCTGGATCTAGCAGGTAAACGTGTATTTATCCGTGCGGACCTAAACGTACCAGTAAAAGAAGGCAAAGTGACTTCTGATGCACGTATCCTAGCATCTCTACCAACAATCAAGCACTGTCTAGAAGCAGGTGCAAAGGTTATGGTTACTTCTCACCTAGGTCGTCCAACGGAAGGTGAGTACGCAGAAGAGTTCTCTCTACAACCTGTTGTTAACTACCTAAACGACGCACTAGATTGCGAAGTTAAGCTAGCAAAAGATTACCTAGAAGGCCTAGAGCTAAACACAGGTGAGCTAGTTGTTCTTGAAAACGTTCGCTTCAACAAAGGTGAGAAGAAGAACGAAGAAGAGCTATCTAAGAAATACGCTGCACTATGTGACATTTTCGTAATGGATGCATTCGGTACGGCTCACCGTGCGCAAGCATCAACTCACGGCGTTGGCATGAACGCACCTGTTGCGTGTGCTGGCCCTCTGCTAGCGGCTGAACTTGAAGCACTAGGTAAAGCAATGGACAACCCAGAGCGTCCACTTGTTGCCATCGTTGGTGGTTCTAAAGTTTCGACTAAACTGACAGTTCTTGAGTCTCTGTCTAAAGTGGCTGACCAACTTGTTGTTGGTGGTGGTATTGCTAACACATTCATCGCTGCTGATGGTCACAACGTAGGTAAGTCTTTATACGAAGCCGACCTAGTTGAAACTGCTCAGAAGCTAATGAAAGAGTGTTCTATTCCTGTAGCAACTGACGTTGCATGTGCGAAAGCATTCGATGAGAACGCAGAAGCGGAAATCAAGCACGTATCTGAAGTTGCTGACGACGACATGATCTTCGATTTAGGCCCAGAGTCAACGGCGGCTCTAGCTGAAATCATCGGCAATGCGAAAACTATCCTATGGAACGGTCCTGTAGGCGTATTCGAATTCAAGAACTTCGAAGCAGGTACAAAAGGTATCTCTGAAGCAATCGCTCAGTCTGCAGGTTTCTCTGTAGCAGGTGGTGGTGACACGCTAGCAGCTATCGATAAATTCGGTATCAAAGCTGATGTTTCTTACATCTCTACTGGCGGTGGCGCATTCCTTGAATTCGTTGAAGGTAAAGTACTACCAGCAGTTGCGATGCTTGAAGAGCGCGCTAAGTAATTAAACGAAAGCGGGGGAGTAATTCACCCGCTTTCTTGTTTGCTGCACATCACATTTTTTTGCTAGAATAGCGCACGTTGTGAGCAAACGTTTGCAAGAATTTAAACTTAACAAGTTTTATTTTTAAAACGACAGATAAATAGGATTAAATCCATGTCTAAGATCTTCGATTTCGTAAAACCAGGTGTTATCTCTGGCGACGACGTACAGAAAGTTTTTGAAGTTGCTAAGGAAAACAACTTCGCTCTACCAGCAGTAAACGTAGTTGGTACTGACTCTGTAAACGCAGTACTAGAAGCAGCAGCGAAAGTTAAAGCTCCAGTTGTTGTTCAGTTCTCTAACGGCGGTGCAGCTTTCTTCGCTGGTAAAGGCGTTAAACTTGAAGGTCAAGGTGCTCAAATCCTTGGTGCGGTAGCAGGTGCTAAATACGTTCACGCGGTAGCTGAAGCTTACGGTGTGCCAGTAATCCTACACACTGACCACGCTGCTAAGAAACTTCTTCCTTGGATCGACGGCCTACTAGACGCAGGTGAAGAGTTCTTCGCTCAAACTGGTAAGCCACTATTCTCTTCTCACATGCTAGACCTTTCTGAAGAGTCTCTAGAAGAGAACATCGAAACATGTGCTAAGTACCTAGAGCGCATGGCTAAAATGAACATGACAATCGAGATCGAACTTGGTTGTACTGGCGGTGAAGAAGACGGCGTTGACAACTCTGATATGGACGCTTCTGAGCTTTACACTTCTCCAGAAGACGTTGCATACGCATACGAGAAACTAAGCGCTGTTAGCCCACGTTTCACTATCGCTGCTTCTTTCGGTAACGTACACGGTGTATACAAGCCAGGTAATGTTGTTCTAACTCCAACTATCCTACGTGACTCTCAAGCATACTGTGCAGAGAAGTTCGGTATCGCACCAAATGCTCTAAACTTCGTATTCCACGGTGGCAGCGGTTCTACTGAAGCAGAGATCCAAGAGTCTATCGGTTACGGTGTTATCAAAATGAACATCGATACTGATACACAGTGGGCGACTTGGGATGGTATCCGTGCATACGAAGCGGAAAACCGTGACTACCTACAAGGCCAAATCGGTAACCCAACGGGTGAAGATGCACCAAACAAGAAGTACTACGATCCACGCGTATGGCTACGTGCTGGTCAAGCTTCTATGGTTGCTCGTCTTGAGAAAGCATTCGCTGACCTAAACGCAGTAGACGTACTATAATTCGTCTTACCCAGTTTTAATAAAAGCCCGCTTATTTGAGCGGGTTTTTTTATGCTTGTCGGATATGTTTATGAGATTCCATTAGGTTTAATTGGTGGCGAAAATGGGATTAGTTGCGTAATCTGTTATATGCCGATATCAGGTATCTTTGATAAGTCTTTGTTTTTGCGCTCTTTGCAAAACATTGCTTTGACAATGGTCAAAAATGAGATATCGTGCCAAAAATCTGACATTGCTTCAGTGAATGTATAGGGATGTCGTTGTTGATGAGTAAGTTAAAGCAGTTTGGTTCATGGAATCATTTTATTGAGAGGGTATAGATTATGGCAGGTGAATCAGCAGGGATTGAAACTCCTTTGGTTGATGGTTTAAGTCATGCCGAGCAGTGGTTGACTAATAATTCCGATCTTTTGATCCAGTATGGTGTAAACATTATTTCCGCCATTCTGATCCTATTTGTCGGTAATATCTTAGTTAAAATGGTCGCTAACAGTGTGGCAAAAGTTTTAAATAAGAAGAAAATGGATAAAGCGGTTGTCGAGTTTGTCCATGGTCTGGTTCGTTACCTACTCTTTGTTATCGTATTAATTGCAGCGTTAGGTCGCTTAGGTGTACAGACGGCTTCTGTTGTAGCGGTAATCGGTGCGGCAGGTTTAGCGGTCGGTCTAGCACTACAGGGTTCGCTATCTAACTTTGCTGCGGGCGTGCTTATTGTTGCGTTCCGTCCGTTTAAGTCAGGTGACTACGTAGAAATTGGCGGTGTAGCAGGTTCGGTAGACTCAATCCAGATTTTTCAAACCGTTCTTACCACGCCAGATAACAAAATGGTTGTCGTTCCTAACGGTAGTGTAATCGGTAGTCCAATTACTAACTACTCACGTCATGAAACACGTCGAATTGATTTAATGATTGGTGTTTCGTACAGCGCTGACTTGCAGAAGACCAAAGAGCTACTGACAAAGATCTGTGAATCTGATGAGCGTATTCTTAAAGAGCCTGGCGTACAGGTTGGCGTGCATACCCTCGCTGACTCTTCAGTTAACTTTGTCGTGCGTCCTTGGGTTAAAACAGCAGACTACTGGAATGTTTACTTCGACTTGATGCAAGCAATCAAAGAAGGTTTAGACAAAGAAGGCATTGAGATTCCATTCCCACAAATGGATGTTCATATGAATAAAGTGGACGCTTAATCTCAGTATTATGTATAGAGAAGCGAGGCTAATTGCCTCGCTTCGTGTTTTTTACGTTAGATTATTCGCCACTTAGCTCAATCACAGGGCTATCCAACTGGTCGAGTACTTGCTTAAGCACGTTGCCTGGAAATCCTATCGTACGTTCTGGCAATGCTGGCGTATATAGCACTTCTTTAGCTTGATAAAGCTCAGTATCGACGATAATAACGATGTTGCTAGGAATGCCAAATGGACAGACTGCACCGGGCACACAGCCTAACTGTTGTCTCATTTCCTCGTCACCACAGATTGATGGCCTTTTACCTAGCAGAGATTTGATTAACTTACTATCAAGTCGCTTGTCTTTATCCGTTAGGTACAGGGCAAAATCGCCCCCTTTTAGTTTTAGAAATAGGCTTTTACTATGGGTTCCTGTCCAACCTAACTGCTTTGCTACCTTCTCATCAGTTGCAAAATCCAAAATGGGTTCGTGCTGCCATTCTCGGTATTCAATGTTTAGCTGTTTTAACAACTGTATGTTGAATTGGTAGATTTCTTCAAGCTTGCTCATACATTACCTAGATTAACTGATTGAACAACTCTTTTGCCAACAATGCGGCAATTACGTACATCATAATCGCAACGGCAATATCAATACCTTGCTTAACTCTAGGTTGTGACAGAGTTGGGCTTAGTTTTGCTGCGCCAATGGAAAGTGAGAAAAACCATACTAACGAAGCCATCATGGTTCCGATGGCAAAGGCGATACGGTCTTGCCCTTCAAATTGGCCACCAATCGACCCTAGGATCACTACGGTATCTAAGTAGAGGTGAGGGTTAAGTACAGTAACGGCTAGGGCACCTAAGATTACTGCTTGTTTACCTCTTAACGTTTGGTTGAGCTGAGTTTGTTCCTCTTGAGGTGTAAATGCGCTTTTTAGTGACAGCGATCCATAAACCGCTAGAAAAGCGATGCCACCTAAAGTGACCAACATGAGTAAGGTTTCATTTTGCGACAGTAGAGCGCCACCACCAAAGATCCCTAAAGAGATAAAGACAATATCAAGCACACTGCAGATAGTGGCTGTAGTCAGGTGATGATGGCGTTTAATACCTTGATTGAGTACGTAAGCGTTTTGCGCGCCAATCGGAATGATCATACTGGCACCAAGCCCAAACCCTTGTAAAACTAACCAGACATTCACTGTTCTTACTCCAATGTGTTATTCAGTTTCAATATCGGCAAGATATTGAAGCTAGAATGATAAGTAAAATTAATGATTTTAATTAATGATTAGCCATGCTAATAATTTTACCTGGATGATTGAAGAAATAAGGAAGTGCGGTGAGAGGATTAGATTACAAATGGATTGAAGCCTTGGAATCAGTAATCAGCCAAGGTAGTTTTGAGCGGGCTGCAAGTGAGTTGTATATCTCTCAGTCAGCGGTCTCACAACGTGTTAAGCAGCTAGAAAAATTTCTCGCTAAACCAGTATTGATACGAGAGAAACCGTTACGTCTGACGACAACTGGCAAAAAATTAATGGGATTCTATCATCGAGTTCAGATGCTAGAACGTGAGGTTTTGCCTGAATTAACCAATCAAGAAAATGCGCGGCCTATTCAAGTTTTTATTGCGACCAACGCTGATAGCCTAGCAACTTGGCTGTTGCCGGCTCTCACTCCACTTATGAAACAGAAGAAAGTAGAGTTTAACCTCTCGGTTGATCTGGAAAGTCGTACGCTAGAAAAGTTGAAGAAAGGAGAGGTAACCGGGGCAATTAGCTGGGAGCCTACTTCTATTTCAGGATGTGAGAGTCAATACTTGGGCCGAATGGATTACGTGTGTGTCGCGAACCCAGACTTTGCCGAGCGTTATTTCGCTGAAGGAGTGACGCGTGAAGCGTTAAAACAAGCGCCAGCGGTCTCTTTTGATCAATATGACGAGATGCATCACCTTTTTCTCAAGCAGCATTTTAATCTCTCTCCAGAATCTATTGTTCACCATCATGTTGCGAGTTCAGAGGCTTTCGTCAACCTTGCTTTGCTGGGCGTGGCGTATTGTTTGATTCCTAGGTTACAAATCGCACAAGAATTAGAACAAGGGCGTTTGGTTGATCTGATACCAGGCTTTCAACTGAGTTTTCAAATGTATTGGCACCATTGGCAGCTAGAGAGTGGGATCTTACAGCAGGTGACACAGGCGATTCTTGACTATAGCCATGAGAAACTCCCTAAGTAGATTGAGTTAATTCTTTGTCATATTTTGCCTAAGTACTTGGTCAAAATGGTGCGGTTATCTATGATGTATGCAGTTAATTCGATATGGTAATTGAGTATGAAAGTGATCCCTTTTGTTGTTGCGGCATTGTCATTAACTACGCTGAGCTTTAGCGCCCTGGCAAGTTCGCCAGATTTTCCTCATTTATCGACGACCGGGTATGGTGAAGTGATCGCTAAACCAGATATGGCGCAATTTTCGGTTAAAATTGTTGAATCGACGATGACAGCCGAGCAAGCCAAACAATCGGTTGATAAAGTCGTTAGTACATTTCTCGATGCTTTGAATAAAGAAGGGTTAGAGAAAGCCGATGTCACTAGTTCAAACCTTTACATCACCCCGCAATACCACTACCCCAAAAATGGCAAACCAGAGCTTGTTGGCTATCGAGCTTCGCGTAGCGTTACGGTCAGTGTGGATGATCTAGCGGACTTAAATCGTTACCTTGATCTGGCACTGAATTCTGGGATCAATCAAGTCGATGATATTCAATTGAAAGTCAAAGACCAGGCCAAGTATCAACAGCAAGCCCGTATGGCGGCGATCAAAGATGCTAACAGCAAAGCGGAGTCGCTGGCAGAAGGGTTTGGCAAGGATCTGAACGGCGTATGGCGCATTGACTACAAGATGTCGGGTTATCAGCCAGTTTTGAAGCGAAGCATGGCGATGGATGCGCGCTCGGAATCCAATAGCTACCAAGACTCGACGATTGTGATTCGCGACAGCGTTGATGTGATCTATAAGATCGACTGATGCCTATTTGGTCAACTGCCTCTATTTCACTTATTTGAGTAGGGGCTTTAATCCTATTTCGATTAAATGATATACTGCTCAGCCATATCGACACGAGCTTTTTCCGGCAATGCAGCGTAAATCTGTTTTCTCTTATTTATTCACTACTACGCTGATCTTTTTCTCTTTGGTTTCTCTCTATTATTTTAAGAAACATCAACAGATTGAGAAAGATATCATCACCCAAACTGTCGATTTAGCTACACATCAGCTTGCTTACAGCGAGCGAGAATATCAGAGTGTTCGTAGCCAATTTATTTCTATTGTTGAGTTACTTTCACATAGCCGTAATTTATACGACTACGTAGTGGATCCAACCGATTCGAATCGAGTAGTAGTCGAAGAAGTATGGTCTTCTGTAGCTAACAACCAAAAATGGTACACCCAAATCCGTTTTTTAGACGCGACAGGTATCGAAAAAATTCGCCTCAACTATAGCGATGGACGTGCTAAGGCGACTCAAGTAGAGCAACTGCAAGACAAATCGCAACGAGACTACTATCAATATGCCCAGTCCCTAGCTGAGAACGACATCGGTATATGGGGGATTGATCTCGAGTACGAATTTGGCAAGCTAGTCGAGCCTTATCTGCCAGCGTTACGTCTGATTACCCCCGTTTATGTGGCCGGGGAACGTGCAGGTTATTTGGTGCTCAATATTGACGTTCAGTATCTCTCTTCGCGACTCAATTATTCACCCGACGAGCGATTTAGCCCGGATCTAATTGATGAACAAGGTTTCTACTTAGCAGGCGAAAATCTTGACGAGCTGTACGGTCATCTGATCAAACAGCGCCAACAACATAATTTTGCCCAGTCTTTCCCAGTTACTTGGCAAATGATGCAATTCAACAAATCTGGTCACTTAAGAGAGGGTCGACACTTAATTGTTTTCAATCAGATATTTTTGACTTCTCAGCAAACCCTATACCTTGTGATTGAACTGAGCCAAGAGCAGCTAGATGCTGTTGCGATGCGCGAAAATGAAGCGCTAATGCAAGAAGCGAGCATGGTGTTTGTGCTGATGTTGGCGTTTGTTGTTCCCGGAACTTTGCTTGTGATGCATTACCGCAAGCGCAGCATAGAAAGTCAGTTAGCTCGGGCGGCATTAAGTGGTATGTCAGCAGTTATCATCTCAGATCGTAATCATAGAGCGATCATGGTTAACGATCAGTTTTGTGCTTTAACTGGCTTGGCACGGCGAGATGTTCATTCGCGAAATATTATTAAAAGGCTACTTGGCGAAGAGCACATCGCTCTCTCACTTGAGATCTTCGAGCAGGTTGCTCGTCACCAACTGTGGGAAGGTGAAATTAGTATTCAAAGAAGTGGTGATGAGCGAATGGTGACGGCGCTGCTTCGGGTACAAAGTGTATTGGCAAAAACAGGTCGAGTGAGCTACTACATTACTTCTATTGTTGATATTTCTGATCGCAAAGAACTTGAAGAGCGCTTACGTATCTTAAGTGAGTGTGACGAGCTAACCCAGTTGTGGAATCGCCGTAAATTTGAACTTGAGCTGCGCCGTCATGCGAGATTGATAGAGCGATACCCTGCAACCCCAAGCGCATGTTTGGCCTTACTTGATATCGACTTTTTCAAGCGAATTAACGATGAGCTTGGCCATGATGAGGGTGATCGCGTGATCACTAACGTGGCAAAGAAGCTTCAAGAGACACTGCGTGAGACTGATTTTGTTGCTCGGATTGGTGGAGAAGAATTTGCGATCATCATGCCTCATACATCAATACTAGAAGCAGAGCTTGCTTTGGAGCGTTTGCGTATCGCGATCGACATAGAAGCGAGTATACCTGTCACGGTTAGTATCGGTGTGACAGATTTTATTGCTGATAGTACTCGCTGTTATAAATGTGCCGATATTGCTTTGTATGACTCGAAGTCTTCAGGCCGTAACCGAGTTTCGGTTTGCTACGGCTGTGAAGATGTTGCTTAGACCTGTCGCTTAATTGTCTTCGCCTATGCCGCTACCGATTGCTTATCAATAATGGTTTGAATTTGTTGCCTATGGTGTTCTAAGTGGGCATCAAGTCTTTGTGCTGCTTGCTCAGAATCTTTAGCTAGAACCAACTTCATAATTTGCTCATAGTCATCTAAGCAAGAGCTGCCATGCTCTAAACCGTTCACGATTGCGTAGTAGCGATAACGTTTGATCTGGGCGATGAGGTCGCTAAAGAATCCGAACATGTTTTTCGAACGTGCTCCTTCCAATAGGACGACGTGGAACAAATGTTGACGCTCTTCCCACTCTTGCCAGTTAAAACCCTGCTTCGCATGCTGTATGCGTGAAAGTTTATGGAATGACGTTAACACCGCTAACTCCCAATTTTCATCCCCACCTTCAATAGCTTGTTTGATCAGTACCGACGAGACAAAGCGTAAACTCTCGTACAAATCATTTAATTCATCACTATTGATGGGGGCAACCCAACAACCTTTTTGTGGCTGTAAGTTTACATATTTGCTCCAAGAAAGTTGTACTAGCGCCTCTCTGATTGGAGATGCACCGACATCGTATCTCTGTTTGAGATCAGCAACCACGAGCTTTTCATCCGGTTGAAGTTGCCCATTCAAGATGTCCTGAATAATCAATTTAGCGACTTTATCTGTTAATGTCGGGCTAGGCACGATGCAATCCTTATTTACTGACACGCTGACTTAGTGAAATTTAATTATTTTAAACAGTATGTGGTACTGAGTGTTGATTGATAATATAGCGTACGGAATGCTCAAGCAAGTGAAATATATAAAAAAAGAGGGCATAAGCCCTCTTTAATAGAATGTGCAGTTGTATGCGTTTTATTATAGAACGTGTACAGATGCAGTGTTTGTAGTACCAGAAGCCACTAGTGCACCTGAAACCATTACAACGATGTCGCCTTTGTTACCTAGGCCAGACTCTAGAGCAAGCTCTTTACCTGCTACGTAGAACGCATCAGTGCTAGTGATAGAGTCAACAACTACTGGAGTAACACCTTTAGTTAAAACTAGCTGTGCAGCAGTCTTAGTGTTAGTCGTTAGTGCTAGGATGTTTGCAGTTGGGAAGTACTTACGTACTGAACGTGCAGATTTACCGCCTTCTGTTGCAACAACGATTAGAGGAGCTGCTAGCTTCTCTGCTGTATCAACTGCGCCTTTACATACTGCTTCAGTGATGCGTAGGCGTGGGCTGTCTAGACGAGAACCTAGCTCAGCTTTTAGCGCAGAATCAGTACGGTTAGCGATTTGAGCCATGATAGTGACTGCTTCAACTGGGTACTTACCTTTCGCTGTTTCGCCAGAAAGCATTACTGCGTCAGTACCGTCCATTACTGCGTTAGCAACGTCGCCCGCTTCAGCACGAGTAGGACGAGGGTTGTTGATCATAGAATCAAGCATTTGAGTTGCAGTGATAACCATCTTACGTGCACGGTTACACTTCTCGATCATCATTTTCTGAGCGAAGATTACTTCTTCTGCTGGGATTTCAACACCTAGGTCACCACGAGCAACCATGATGCCGTCAGAAAGCTCTAGGATTTCGTCGAAGTTATCAACACCTTCTTGGTTTTCGATCTTAGAGATGATGTGGATGTTCTCGCCGCCGTTTGCAGCAAGTACTTCACGGATCTCTTGAACATCAGAAGCTTTACGGATGAAAGAAGCGGCAACGAAGTCAACGCCTTGCTCACAACCGAATTTAAGGTCGTTCTTGTCTTTTTCAGATAGCGCTGGAAGGTTTACTGAAACGCCTGGTAGGTTAACACCTTTGTTTTCACCTAGTGCGCCGTTGTTCAGTACTTTACATTTAACTTCAGTTTCAGAAGTTGCTAGTACTTCCATCTCGATTAGACCATCGTCTACAAGGATAGTGTTGCCTACGTTTAGGTCGCTTGCGAAACCTGCGTAAGTTACAGCAACTTTGTCTTTGTTACCTACAACTGAAATGTCAGTTGTGAAAGTGAACTCTTGACCTGCGACTAGATCAACGTCATCGCCGTTTTCTAGTTTGATAGTACGGATTTCTGGACCTTTAGTATCTAGAAGGATAGCAAGCTGCTTACCAGACTCTTCCATTACTTTGCGGAAGTTCGCGATACGAGTGCCGTGCTCTTCGTAGTCACCGTGAGAGAAGTTCAGGCGCATTACGTTCATGCCTGCGTTTACTAGTTCAGTTAACTTCTCTACAGATTCAGTTTTAGGGCCAATCGTACATACGATTTTGGTCTTTTTCATGGAAGATACTCTCCGGTCGATATAGTTACAATTTGAAAGTCGGTTATTGGTCTGAAACCAAGGCTGTCGGATAGGCATTTTGTGCCTGCCAACTCTTCATGACAGCGATACTTCTAGTTGGCTCCAGAACTGAAAGTCTTTCACATAGTTTAGTCATTTTATGACCAACTTGATGCCATTCAATGCCGTATTTTTGTGACAACACTAGGATATAGTGGCTAGATTGCAAAAAAATAACGGTCAATTCTGTAATTTTTTTTCTTTTAGGGGGCGAATTCTACCACCTAATGATTTCAATATCACTGCTTAAGAATTGTCTTAGGACAAGGTTTTTGCGCTATTTATTAATTTTTTGGATCGAAATAAATGGACAGAAATGTTTCGACTTGACTATAATTTCTTTCAGTTCGAAACTTTCATATATACATTAAATGTCGAAACGAAACACTCAACTAAGAAGACACGCGATTTCTAATCTGGTTAATGAGCAAGGTGAGGTTAGTGTCGAAGCTCTCTCCGTTCAATTTGAAACCTCTGAAGTCACAATTAGAAAGGATTTAGCCTCTCTAGAGAAAAATGGTCAGCTTCTTCGCCGCTATGGTGGTGCGATTGCATTGCCAAAAGAAGTCGTCAGTGACGAAATGAATGAGAATGTTTCGATTCGAAAGAATGAGCTGGCAGAGATGGCGGTAACGCTGATTCGTGAGCACAACCGAATTGTGATCGACAGCGGTAGTACCACAGGTGCGTTGATCAAATTGCTTGATGGTATGCGCGGACTCGTGGTGATGACCAATTCTCTTAATGTCGCAAATGCCCTGAACGAGTTGGAAAGTGAACCTACCTTGCTCATGACTGGCGGCACTTGGGATGCGCATTCTGAATCATTTCAAGGGCAGGTTGCCGAATCTGTTTTGCGTTCCTATGACTTTGATCAGCTATTTATCGGTGCCGATGGCGTAGATCTTGACCGCGGGACCACCACTTTCAATGAGCTTGTCGGTCTGAGCAAGGTTATGGCCGAGGTATCACGTGAGGTGATTGTGATGGTCGAATCTGAAAAGATCGGCAGAAAGATCCCTAACTTAGAGTTAGCGTGGGATGCCATTGATATCTTAATTACTAACAAAGACTTAGACCCAGAGTTAAAAACAAAAATTGAATTTCATGGCGTCAAAGTACTTTGTGCATAACGTTAAATTAATTTTTTAATCTTACTTCTCCGGATATGGCCTTTGCTTGCTGCCAATCGGAATCAACAAATTGGAGTTGAATATGTGTGGAATCGTCGGTGCTGTAGCACAACGAGATGTCGCTGAAATTTTAGTAGAAGGACTACGTCGTCTTGAATACCGTGGTTATGATTCTGCGGGTGTGGCGATTGTTGATGGTGAGTCAAATCTGACTCGCGTTCGCCGTTTAGGTAAAGTACAAGAGTTAGCCGACGCGGTAGATTCAGCGAAAGTTGTTGGTGGTACTGGCATTGCACATACTCGTTGGGCAACACACGGCGAACCTTCTGAAGCGAATGCTCACCCACATATGTCCGGTGATATCGCCGTTGTGCATAACGGGATTATCGAGAACCACGAAGAATTACGTGCGTTGCTTAAATCTCGTGGTTACCGATTTGAATCTCAAACCGATACCGAAGTGATCGCTCATATGGTTGAGTGGGAACTGCGCACCTCAGAGACGCTACTTGAGGCGGTTCAAAAGACCGCCAAACAACTAGAAGGAGCTTACGGTACCGTTGCATTGGATCGTAAAGACCCTTCACGTATTGTTGTTGCTCGTTCAGGCAGCCCAATTGTGATTGGTTTTGGTGTTGGTGAGAATTTCCTCGCATCAGATCAGCTTGCACTACTTAATGTGACTCGTCGCTTTATGTATCTAGAAGAAGGTGATGTCGCTGAAATCACTCGCCGTGAAGTGTCGGTATTTGACGCTGAAGGTGAGCGTGTTGAACGCGAGATCACTGAGTCTAACGCTGAGCATGATGCGGGTGACAAAGGCCAGTACCGCCACTTCATGCAAAAAGAGATCTATGAGCAACCTACGGCGCTGATCAATACCATGGAAGGCCGTATTACGGCAGACTCTGTCGTAACCGAAGCAATCGGTGTTAACGCGGCGGAAATCCTAAGCAAAGTCGAGCATGTTCAGATCGTTGCTTGTGGTACTTCTTACAATGCAGGTATGACAGCTCGTTACTGGTTCGAAGATATCGCAGGCGTAAGCTGTGATGTCGAAATTGCTTCAGAGTTCCGTTACCGCAAGTTTGTCACTCGTCCGAATAGTTTGTTGATTACGCTTTCTCAGTCTGGTGAAACGGCTGATACACTAGCTGCGTTGCGCTTAGCCAAAGAGAAAGGCTATATGGCTGCAATGACGATCTGTAACGTTGCTGGCTCTTCGCTGGTTCGTGAGTCTGATTTTGCCTTTATGACTCGTGCTGGAGTAGAAATTGGCGTGGCGTCAACCAAAGCCTTCACCACTCAGCTTTCAGCCTTGTTAATGTTAGTCACCGCATTAGGTAAGCAGCAAAATCGCGTCAGCAAAGAGAAAGAGCAAGAGATCGTTGCTGCGCTGCATGCTCTGCCACAGCAAATCAACGCGGCACTTTCTTTCGAGAAAGATATCGAAGAGTTGGCGACAGATTTCGCTGACAAGCACCATACACTGTTCTTAGGTCGTGGTGAGTTCTACCCAATCGCGATGGAAGCCTCTCTAAAGCTCAAAGAGATCTCGTATATCCACGCTGAAGCATACGCAGCAGGTGAACTAAAGCACGGCCCACTCGCTCTGATTGATGCTGATATGCCAGTTGTTGTGGTCGCGCCAAGCAATGAGCTACTCGAAAAGCTAAAATCGAACGTTGAAGAAGTTCGCGCGCGTGGCGGTTTACTGTACGTGTTCGCCGATGCAGATGCTGGCTTTGAAGCGGATGAGACTATGAAGATCATTACTATGCCACACGTTAGCGAGATCACTGCGCCGATCTACTACACTATCCCTATGCAGTTATTGTCTTACTATGTTGCCTTGATTAAAGGAACAGATGTAGACCAACCACGTAACCTAGCGAAAGCGGTCACGGTTGAGTGATTGTTAGCACTGCGAAGGGTGATTATATTTGGTGGCATTCATTGCCACCATTTTTTTGTTTAGGTACACAGGTATATTGCGTTTATTGGCCAGTTGGAGGTCAGAAGCTTTCATCGAGTATTGGGGATAAATTGGTAGATCATTTCAGGTGGCTTTATCCTTACAGTATAATCTTTAATATATCACCTTTTGTTCAATTGCTCTTTTTTTTTATATTTTAGTGACCTTTTGTCGCAATTTGCCCTAACATTATCAAGTCTATTGTCTGTAAACCTCATTTTACGATCATCTAGTAAAATAGTATTTCGAAATATTTCTACCTATTGTATTTGTTTCATGCATGTTGTCCTCTTCTAGCTAGGTATTTGGCATAGGTATTTGTTATACATGCCAAATAAAACAAAAGATTGTCTTAGAAATCTAGTGTAGAAGGTTCATTGTATGAGCAAGTGGTTCGAGAGTCTCAGACTCTCACAGTTGATTATTGGGGCGCTACTATTTATTGGCGTTGTCCCTGCGCTGATATTAGGTGTTATTGCCGTATTGTTGGCCCAAGACGCGTTGACGGAACGATCTTATAGTCAGCTTGATACTGTAAGAACAATCAAATCCTCTCAAATTCGTTCGTTTTTTGATGAACGAGAAGGCGATATGGATGTTTTGGTCGATGTTGCAAATACGCTACAACTGGAAGGGTTTCGAATGCTTGAGGCGATCAATCAAACTCAAGCACATCAAGCAAAGGCTTATATCGAACAGCTAAAATCGAGTCTAAGCTTGTTTGCTGCTTCCTACTCAACGCAGATGGTATTTGAAGAACTAGACCAAGCATTTATACAAAATGGAAATCGAGTCAATGGCCGTAATTGGAGTGAGGTTGCACGCCAATATGGCTCAGAAGTGGACTATTTTCCTCAGCATTTTGGTTGGTATGACGCGTTTCTAATCAATAAAGATGGCTATATCATCTACTCTTCTTTACGTGAGAAAGATTTGGGTAAACGTGTAGATTCGCCAAATATCGTAGACACGGGTCTTGGTAAAGCCTATCTTCGTGCAAGCACAGAGCAGTCAACACAGACGGTCTATTTCGGTGATTTTACCTTATACCATTATTCTAATAACCTTCCGGCAGGTTTCTACCTTACTGCTATTACTAACTCGAATAACGACATCATCGGCTATGCAGCGTTGCAATTTCCGATCGACAAAATTAACGCTATTACTACGCAAACTCACGGGATGGGAGAGACTGGAGAGACGTATTTAGTCGGCCAAGATAAGTTAATGCGTTCGGACTCGCGTTTAGATCCATTAGGCCACTCAATTGTGGCATCACTTACACACAAAACAACAGTAGAAACCCAAGCAACTACTGAGGCATTCACCCAAGGGAGTGGCTCTGGCATTATTGAGGACTACAATGGCAACTTAGTGCTTTCGGCTTGGCAGTTGATTGAATTGGATGCCCAGCATAAGTGGGCGATTATTAGCGAGAAGGATATCAGTGAAGCTTTTGTTCCCAAAGATACCAAAGGTGTTGAGCTGTATAGCAAATACATCGAAAAGTATGGCTACTACGATCTATTTTTGATTGATCCAGGCGGTGAAGCTTTTTATACCGTGACGAAAGAATCTGATTACCAAACTAATTTGCTAAATGGTCGCTATTCGAATAGCAACTTGGGGCAGTTAGTTCGCAGAACAGTTGAAAGCAAATCGTACGGTGTGATCGATTTTGCACCTTATGCCCCCTCTGGTGATGAACCTGCTGCATTTATTGCTAAACCCATACTAGATGAACACGATAACGTCGTTTTGGTGGTTGCACTTCAGCTTTCTTTAGATGCAATCAATGCGGTTATGCAACTTCGAGAAGGTATGGGGGAAAGTGGAGAGTCTTACTTGGTTGGCTCAGACTACCGCATGCGTTCGGACTCCTACCTTAGCCCAGATAAACGCTCAGTTTCCGCGTCTTTTTCTGGTTCAGTCGAGCTTAATGGCGTTAAAACAGACTCGACTCTCGCGGCATTATCTGGGGAAAGCGGAGCGAAAATAATTATCGATTATAACGGTAATTCTGTGCTGTCATCATACTCCCCATTGGATATTGATGATATTCGTTGGGCATTGATTGCAGAAATTGATGAAGCAGAAGCCTTTGCAACAGTGTATAAGATTCGGAATAGTATCATTATTATGATGGCTGTGACTGTGTTAATTACGATTGCTTTAGCGCTCTATATGGCTTTCATTATCAAAAAGCCGCTAGGGGGAGAGCCGAAAGAAATGATGCTATTGGCCAAGCAAGTAGCACAAGGTGATCTAACCCATAAGTTTGACGGAAAAGCCTCAGCCGATAGTTTGTATGGAGCATTGCGGGATATGTCCGGAAATCTCAAACAACTTGTTGCACATATTTTAGAGGCTAGTCAAAGCTTGGCCTCTACCGCTGAAGAGACTTCAGTGGCCAGCGCTCAAACAACGACCGCCGTCACTACTCAGCATCAGGAAACGGAATCTGTTGCTTCAGCTATAGAACAGATGACGGCAACCATTCAGGAAGTGGCAAGAAATACCACCGATGTTGCGCAGGCCTCTCAGATTGCATTTGCAAAAAGTTCAGCAGGGCAGGAGTCATTGGATAATGGAGCGACTGCTTTGCAGAATTTGGTGCTAGGTGTCGCTTCAACCAATGAAAATATGCAGACTTTGCAGCTAAAGAGTAATGAGATAGGTCATGTATTGGTTGTGATTCAAGAAATCGCTGAACAGACTAATCTGCTAGCATTAAATGCTGCAATCGAAGCCGCTAGGGCAGGGGAAGCAGGGCGCGGTTTTGCGGTTGTCGCGGATGAAGTGCGCACGTTAGCGCAGCGGACACAAACCTCTGCTTCAGAAATACAAACCATGATTTCTTCTGTTCAGCAAGCTGCGCAGTCTGCAACGCACAACATGGCTCGCTGTGAAGAGCAAGTGACCTTGACAGCGGATCTGTCAGAGCAAACACAACAAAACTTTGTTGAGATTATTGAGTCGATCAATGTGATCAATACAATGATGGAACGTGTGTCTGCAGCGGCCGAAGAGCAAGCTCAGGTGACTGATACAGTTAGCGAGAGCATTAGCGCAATAAGTGAAATGTCGATTCAGACTTCTGCAAGTGCAGAGCAGTTAGCTGGGGCTAGCCATGAAGTGGCGCAATCAGCGGAAGAACTCAGCACGTATACTCACCAGTTTAAGGTGTAGAGTAAAAGGCCAGCAACCCCCGCTGGCCTTTTGGTATATCATAGCAATTCAGATGCTATTGATGTTCTAAATAGGCTTTAGAAGAGATATCAGTCCACGCACGAACTTTGGCTAAGTACTGTTTTTGTGACTCAATGATCTCTTTTGCTAATGCATCGCTGCTAGCTTGCTGTTCAAGCAGTTCGGCGGTTGCTGTTTGCATTGCTTTTAACACTTCTGGTGGGAAGTCTCTTACTTTTATATCTGGGTACTCTGCACTCATTGTCGCCCAGCTATTCGCATTCGCATCGACTGCCTGAGTATACATATCAAATGCAGCCACTCTAAATGCCGTTTCTAGAATCGTCTGTAGGTCTTTAGGTAAGGAATCCCACTTCTTTTTATTTACTAAGAACTGGGTTTCCGAGCCTGGTTCATGCCACGCTGTGTAGTAATAAGGAGCGATTTTCTGAAAGCCCATTCTAAGATCAAATGCCGGACCAACCCACTCCAGTGCGTCAATAGTTCCTCTTTCTAATGAGGTATACAGTTCTCCGGGAGCGATATTGGTTGGTTTAGCGCCTACTTTTGCCATCACTTCACCAGCAAAGCCAGGGATACGGATCTTAAGCCCTTTGAGATCGTCGACCGAGTTGATCTCTTTTTTAAACCAGCCACCCATTTGAATGTCGGAGTTACCGCCGGGAAAGGAGAGTAAGTTGTGCGGTGCATAGACTTTTTCCATTAGCTCCATCCCACCGCCACGGTAAAACCACGCATATTGCTCGGTGGAGATCATGCCAAAAGGCATGGAAGAGAAGTAAAGCGTATTGGGTACTTTGCCTTTCCAGTAGTAAGAACTTGAGTGGCCTAAGTCATACTGACCAGATTTGACCATATCGAAAATGCCTAACGGTGCTTTATGCTTATTAGCTGAATCAATGCGGATTTTAAGACGACCGTTAGACATCTCTTCGGCAAGTTTTGCCATGTTTTTGGTCGCATCACCTAGAATGGGGGTGTTTGGTCCCCAAGTTTCGGCAAGTTTTAAGCGATAGACTTTCTCTGCGGCAAACGCAGAAAAAGAGCTGATGGCAAGAGTTAAAGTGAGCGTTCCTGCGACTAATGAGCGCAGTATCTGCTTGGATGGCAACATAGCTAGGCGACTTCCTTATTGTAGTGTTGTTATTCTGCTTAGCTTTTATCTTGTTGTTTTTTTCGTCAATCAAATTTTATGCTGAGATTTCATCTGGTAGCAAAACAAGATGCTGTATGAAAAATAGGATTTGGTTGGAACGATAAGTAGTACAAGGTGAATGCACCATATCTGTGCAAATAAAGAATGCTTATAAGAACAATATATTGATAGAAAAAGTGCTGCATCGGTCACGCAGCACTGTGTTCGGTCAAGATTACTCTCTCAATTGGGCATCAAGACTGTGGAGCTTGAGATAGTGTTCCGCTTGGTTTGCCCCCATATATCTCGCCAAGCTTTTGAGTGGTACATTGGTAAGATCAACCATGATCAAGCCGTCAAGTGCATGATTAAATGCAGGATCGACATTAAAAGAAACCAGTTTGCCATTCAATCCAAGGTATTGTCGAAGCAACACAGGTACACCTTTGCCTTCATCAATTCTGGCAATCACTCGCGACAAAAGTTGTAGATCTGCTAGGGCGGTGAGCATGCTAGTGTTCCAGCTTTGATTGGTAGTGGGTAATGGATTGGCTGGGGTAACAAACTCGGCTATTTTGGCGTCATAGTGATGGAGGGTCATGGTTTGCGCTAGAAGCTGTCTGGCTTGGTCGCTGTAATCGTTGCTGATACTCACAGGTCCAAACAAATGGGTGTACTGTGGGTTATTGTGCACATATGCTGCGATTCCTTTCCAAAGTAACAGTAGCGGTGCCATGCTTTTTTGATACTTCTCATCGATGACGGAACGTCCCATTTCTATTGCTTTGCCCATACTGTCAATAAAAGGTTGCTCGAAGTTAAATAGAGTTCGTGAGTACAACCCAGTAATTCCGTGTTGACTAACTATCTGATCAACTAAACCAAGACGATAGGCACCAACGAGGCAGCGATTTTCTCGATCCCAGACAAATAGGTGCAAATAGTGGCGATCAAACTCATCAAGATCGATAGCAAACCCCGTTCCTTCACCGACTTGGCGAAAATTGCGCTCTCTGAGTCGCCCTATTTCATGCATTAACGATGGGATTTGGTCGGCGGTAGTACAGTAAACATCGAACTCGGCACTTGAAAGCATCAAGTGATCTTCAGGCAAGCTATCTAGATCCGCTTCAAGATCATTAATTGGCAGTGGATCAGCAATAGGTAAATCTGAGCGCGAGTGAGAAAGTTGCGCTTTAGTGCGTGCGCTACTTTGCAAAAGGTAGGTGTTCAACCTGAGGTAATTGACGATCTGCGTATCAGTGAGAGCGTTCACTTCTTTATATTTAATTGCTGAGCCAATAGAGATCTGAATTTGCTGGCTGGATTTATTGAGTAGCTCTCGGCCTAGCATCAAGGTACGTAATAATGGGTGTACTTTACCTGCAAGATAAAAGCGTTGTGAGTTTTGACCGTCAATAAAGGTGGGGATGGTCGTTGCGCGAGATTTGCGAATCAAACTGCTGACCGAGCGACTCCACTCTTTATCTTCAAGGCGAAGCGCTTTTCTATCGACTAACTGTGATACTTCTCCAGCAGGAAACAGTAATAATAACCCGCCTTGATTTAAATGTTGATGAGCTTTTCTAAGGGCTTTCAGATTGGCTTTATGTGCATTTTGTCCTTCGAATACATCGACTCCAATAAAGAGTTCATCAAGCTCAGGAACGGTTTTAAGATATTGGTTGGCGAGGATCTGAACGTCACTTCTTACTTGAAGTAGTAGCTCAGCCAGAATAACCCCTTCAACACAACCGAGCGGATGATTGGCGACAATAACGGTCGGGCCTGATTCAGGGACATGGGAAAGAGAGCCTTTGCATACTTGATACTCTATACCAAGTATGTCGAGAGTGAAGCGAAGAAAAGCTCGGGTATCGCAGCCTGCAGGGCGCTGAGCGTAAAACTTGTCGAGCTTATTAAGACCTGTCGCCCATTCAGTAAAGCTCTCTCCTAAGCGAAATGGGGTCTTTTTCGGTAAACGAAACGGACTAGAAACTTCCATAGCATCCTCAAAATGGTATTGGGTCAAAATGAGGATAGTTAGAGGATGTGACAGCTTGGCTTCAAGCTGATGAGAGAATAATGATCAAATGGTGACGTTTTCGTTACTCGTAGTTAAGCAAGAAGGCTGGGGAAGACGTCATGCAACAATGAATTATTTAATTGAGATAAAAAATATATCGCTCACAAAATATACTAATTCAATATCAAATCTCAATCTTTAGTGCTAGGTTTAAATAGCGGGTAAGGTTATATAGTATGTTAGAGCACAAAGACTCATCACCTAGTAACCAGTCAAGTTGCCTTCGTTTATGCTGATCTGGAAATCTCTCTATACAATAAAGAGAGAAACGGGAACCAAGTGGTTCCCGTTGTTGTATATGCCCTTTGCTGTTTGGCGAGTTAGCTAGTGCGGTGTACTGCCATATGCGCAAGGGTAATCAAAGCCTGCTTGTACTCTGAGTCTTCCAAGACGCTTAACTCTGCAATCGCTTTGTCTGCTTCTTGGTAGGCTTTTTGCCGCGTGTATTCAAGTGAGCCAGTCTGCTCCATTGCTTCAAGAATGTCGTTCAAGCGTTGCATACCATTGGCTTTTTCAATTGCTTCGCGAATCATCTCGGCTTGTTGCTCTGAACCATTTTGCATTGCATAGAGAAGAGGAAGGGTCGGTTTACCCTCTGCGAGATCATCTCCGACGTTTTTGCCCATCTCTTTACCATCTGACGTGTAGTCCATTACATCATCAATCAGTTGGAATGCAGTCCCCAGAAATTTACCATAGTTCTGTAAGGCCAGTTCTACTTCTTCGGGAGCTTCATTCAGGATTGCCCCGATTTGAGTGGCGGCTTCAAACAAGCGAGCGGTCTTAGAGTAGATGACTTGCATGTAGCTTTGTTCAGTAGTGTCTGGATTATTGCAGTTCATCAATTGCTGCACTTCACCTTCAGCAATCACGTTCACTGCGTCACTCATTAACTTGAGGATCTTTAATGATCCTAGCTCAGTCATCATTTGAAATGAGCGAGTGTATATAAAGTCACCAACTAATACGCTAGCGGCATTACCAAACGCCGCATTGGCGGTAGCTTTACCACGGCGCATATCTGATTCATCGACCACATCATCGTGCAGCAGGGTCGCGGTATGAATGAATTCAATAAAGGCGGCGGCTGTTGTGTGAGCCTCTCCTGTGTAGCCCAGCGCTTTCGCTGATAATACAGCTAAAAGAGGACGTATACGCTTGCCACCACCACTAACGATGTAGAAACCCAGTTGATTGATTAAAGAGACATCAGAGTTGAGCTGAGCGTGAATTGTTTCATTCACTTTTGCCATGTCATCGGCGGTGAGCGCTTGGATAGCTTTAAAATCCATTGTAATTCCGGCTGAAGTTAGAACGAGTAAGGTATTCTTATCTGTTTTAATTGCTGAATAATACACTAAAAAACGTTGATTAATACATGGTTAAAGGGCATCATCTGGGCACTTTTCATTGGCGATTAGCTTTTCGCCAATTTTTTCAAAATATGGCTTGTCATAGGTGCGACCTTTCTGTAGAATCTGCGCCCTATTGATGATTAGTTTAGCGCACACCCTTGATGCTCAAATAGCATACGGCTGTGCGGAAAAAGCGGAGTAAGATATGTACGCTGTTTTCCAATCTGGTGGTAAACAACACCGTGTAAGCGAAGGTCAAACTCTTCGTTTAGAGAAATTAGACGTTGAAACTGGTGCAACTGTTGAATTTGATAAAGTTCTTCTTGTTGCTAACGGTGAAGACATTAAAGTAGGTGCTCCTCTAGTAGAGGGCGGTAAAGTAGTTGCTGAAGTTGTACAACACGGTCGTGGCGATAAAGTTAAAATCGTTAAGTTCCGTCGTCGTAAGCACTCTCGTAAGCAACAAGGTCACCGTCAGTGGTTCACGGAAGTGAAAATCACTGGTATCAACGCTTAATCGATTAGGAGAGTTTAACAATGGCACACAAAAAAGCTGGTGGTTCTACTCGTAACGGCCGCGATTCAGAAAGCAAACGTCTAGGTGTTAAGCGTTTCGGTGGTGAGTCTGTTCTTGCAGGTAACATCATCGTTCGTCAACGTGGTACTAAGTTCCACGCTGGCACTAACGTTGGTATTGGTAAAGACCACACTCTTTTCGCTCTTACTGAAGGTAAAGTGAAATTCGAAGTGAAAGGTCCTAAAAACCGTAAATTCGTTAGCATCGAAGCTGAGTAATTAAACCTAGTTTAATTTATTCATTAGCTTTAAAGCTGAATTCAAAAGCCCTGCCGATTCGGCGGGGTTTTTTATTTATGGTAGCCAAACAGTTGCTTGGAAAAAGGAATCGATACTAAGGCACTTTGAAAAAAGTCCCTCATTATATATTCCTAAGTGGCAGAACGGTCTCAGTTTACGGGTGATCGATCTGAAATTGGAATCTGCTAGAATTTATATCATTCACTTTTCCCTAAAAATAGGGAGTTTTGAGATGATATTTGCAACGCAGCTACGGCAAGTAGCACAAGGGCGGAGTAAGAGATGAAATTCGTTGATGAAGCGGTAGTAAAAGTTCAAGCCGGAGATGGCGGTAACGGTGTAGTGAGTTTCTGGCGTGAGAAATTCGTTGCGAAAGGTGGCCCGGATGGTGGCGACGGTGGTGATGGTGGTGATATTTACCTCCAAGCTGATGAAAACCTCAACACGCTAATTGATTATCGCTTCCAGCGCTTCTATGAAGCCGAACGCGGTGAAAATGGCCGTGGTGGTAACTGTACGGGGAAGCGTGGTAAAGACAAAGTGCTTCGCGTGCCTGTTGGTACCCGCGCAGTTGATATTCATACCAATGAAATCGTGGCCGAAGTTGCAGAACATGGCAAAAAAGTCATGGTTGCTAAAGGCGGTTGGCATGGGCTAGGTAACACGCGTTTTAAATCGTCAGTTAACCGTGCACCTCGCCAAAAGACGCTAGGTACTAAAGGTGAGATCCGTGAAGTTCGCTTGGAGCTACTACTACTTGCTGATGTCGGTATGCTAGGACTACCAAATGCAGGTAAATCGACCTTTATTCGCTCAGTATCAGCCGCTAAGCCGAAAGTGGCAGACTACCCGTTTACCACTTTGATCCCGAGCCTAGGCGTCGTGAGTGTTGTTCCAGAGAAAAGCTTTGTGGTCGCCGATATTCCTGGTCTTATTGAAGGCGCCGCTGAAGGTGCAGGTTTAGGTATTCGCTTCTTGAAGCACCTAGAGCGTTGCCGCGTGTTACTGCATATGATTGACATTATGCCGATTGATCAAAGTGATCCGGTGCAGAATGCGCTTACCATCATCGATGAACTAGAGCAGTACAGTGAGAAACTCGCAGACAAGCCACGTTGGCTGATCTTCAACAAGGTTGATCTTATGCCTGAAGAAGAAGCAAACGAAGTGATCGAAAATATCCTTGATGCCTTGGGCTGGGAAGACGATTACTACAAGATCTCAGCTGTGAACAAACAAGGCACCAAAGAGCTTTGTTACAAGCTAGCTGACTTTATGGAGCAACTACCTCGCGAGCAAGAAGAGATCTCTGAAGAAGAGAAAGTCGACTTCATGTGGGATGACTACCATAAAGATGCCATCGCAGGTAAAGACGTTATCACCGAAGATGATGACGACTGGGATGATTGGGACGATGAAGAAGATGACGGTCACGTTGTCTACGTCCGAGATTAGTCTCGTTTCAGATGAACTTAAAAAGCTGTAAAGTTACTTTGCAGCTTTTTTTATTTTTATGCATTTATCCTTTATGTTGAGTGAAATAAACTAAGTCTAGTTTTAGCACTATACGAAATGGAAGGCGGCATTTAGATGGATTTAAACCGGCGAATATCAGATATTGATGTACTGATATTCAAACATTATCGTATTGTTCACGGAATCCGGATTGCAACGGCATTTGTGCTGACTCTTGCATTAACCAATTCTTTTCAGTTTGCTGAAAGCACTTGGATATTGATTACTTTAGTGGTTGTCATTGGTCCAATCTCTTATCTGGGGAATGTGCTGCCCAGAGCATGGCATAGGACGATGGGGACGCTTGTTGGAGCCGTATCTGGTGTGGTTGCGATTTTTCTCGGGCAGTGGTCGATTTTTGCAATGTACGCATGGTGTGGAGCGGTGATGTTCTGTAGTGCCTACTTTGCGTTGGGTAGACACCCTTATGTCTGGCTACTTATCGGTATTACCCTTGCGGTCACAATGGGAGCTGGCAATCATGATATGGAAGTTGCCTTGTGGCGAGGTCTGGATGTGACGATAGGTTGTGTGTTAGCGGTGTTGTTTTGTCTTATTTACCCTCAGCGCGCCTTTATTCATTGGCGTATGCGTTTGGGGCGGACCCTAGAGCAATTCGCTAAAATTCACCGAATGTCGAGTTCACCTAATATTCTCGAAAAACCCAATATGGAACGGTATCAGCAAAAGTTGATGAAAGAGATGATTACTCTCAGAAGTTTAATTTCTCCTTCTACCAAAGAGTCTAGACTAAGTGGCCAACTGCTAGAGGCGATACAAGTTCAGCTTCGCAATACACTCTACTCTATAGAGCTTCTCAATACTTCTTACTGGAGTGACAGAAACAGCCACTTGAATATGTTATGGTCTAACCCTTTGAATGAATGCCAAAAAGCGATTGAGCAAGAGTTTAAAGCACTGTCTAAACTGATCATTACCGGACGTATAGCGAGTGAACATTCGGGGCGAGATATCGAGGAGGCAATACAGGCGTTAAAAACCAGCATACCAAAGATTGAAGGTGAAGAAATCAGTATTAATGGCTATTTGTGGTTAAACCTCAATCTCATGGAGGATCTTGTCAATCTCAAACGCTTACTCATTTATTCCCTTAACCTCTCACAAGAGTAGCGCATGGCTTGATTGGATTTAGCAGGAAATGAACAAGTTTTAGGCAAAATCGCCGATATTTATACGTTAAAGTACTTAGTATTTCTGGCTGCAATATCTATTGCGGCTTTTTTGTGTCTAAATCAAATCATGGCTGAACATTTCTCTGCAAAATAGAAGGATTCTAAAGGAGTAGGATAAAATCATGGCATCTAAACAACGAGCTGTTTCTCGTTTAATCGCCCAAGCAGGGCAAATGCTTTTAGCACATGGAGCGGAAAGTACCCTTGTCGGTGACCTTATGCGTCGTTTCGGTTTCGCCGCCGGAATGAATGAAGTCGAAGTGTCACTATCAGCCAGTTCATTGGTGGTTACCACGGTTTATCAAGAGCACTGTATTACGACTGCACGCCGTTGCCCTGATCGTGGCATCAACATGCAGGCCATTACACAGGTACAGCGAATCTGCATTATGCTCGAGCGCGGAATCATCGATTATTCTATGGCGCAGAAACAACTCGATAAGATTAGCCCAGAACGCTATAACCGATGGTTGGTGGTGTTTATGATTGGTTTGTCATGTGCCGCATTTAGCCGTTTGGCCGGAGGAGATTGGGTTGTGTTTACAATGACTTTTATTGCCTCTTCGGTTGGGATGGTGGTTAGACAGGAAATTGGCCATCGTCACTTCAATCCACTGATGAATTTTTCGGCTACGGCGTTTGTGACTACCGTTGTATCAGCTCAAGCTGTCATCTATGAACTGGGTAATTCTCCTTCACTGGTCATGGCCTCTTCCGTTCTGATGCTCGTCCCCGGCTTCCCTTTGATTAATTCTGTAGCAGATATGCTTAAAGGCTATATCAATATGGGCATAGCTCGCTTTGTTATGGCCAGCTTGCTTACCTTAGCGACTAGCCTAGGTATCGTTGCAGCGATGAGCTTGGTTGGAGTCTGGGGGTGGGTGGCATGATCTCATTCGATCTTTTACTTGGCTTTCTCAATGACATGTTGTTTGCCGCTATCCCAGCCGTCGGTTTTGCATTAGTGTTTAATGTGCCGCAGAAAGCGCTCGGTTATTGTGCGTTAGGTGGCGCAATTGGTCATGGCTCACGTTACTTGATGATGCATTTTGGCATTCCCATCGAGTGGGCGACCTTCTTTGCGGCGATGATTGTGAGTATGGTTGGTATTCATTGGTCGGCCCGCTTTTTGGCTCACCCGAAAGTGTTTACCGTTGCTGCACTTATTCCTATGATTCCTGGTGTATTTGCTTTTAAAGCCATGATTGCCCTAGTTGAGCTTAACCATAGAGGGTACAGTCCTGATCTTGTCGCCATGCTGATGGAAAATTTCCTCAAAGCGATGTTTATCATTGCTGGACTAGCAGTTGGCTTAGCCATGCCGGGCTTGCTATTCTATCGTCGTAAACCCATTGTCTAGAATGTTAGGAGTAATGAATGATCATTAGTATGGTCGCCGCAATGGCACAAGATCGAGTTATTGGAAAAGACAATCAAATGCCTTGGCACCTTCCTGCTGATTTCGCTTGGTTTAAGCGTTGTACTATGGGTAAACCAGTCGTTATGGGACGTAAAACCTACGATTCGATTGGACGTCCGCTACCGGGGAGGCAAAATATCGTTATCAGCCGTGATGCATCTTTAGTGATTGAAGGTGTTACTACAGTGACATCCATTGAAGAAGCACTACAAGCAGCAGGAGATGTAGAGGAGGTAATGATCATTGGTGGTGGAACTATCTATCAAGCTTGCCTACCGCGTGCAAACAAGTTGTACGTGACGTATATCGATGCAAAAATCGAAGGGGATACCCAGTTTCCAGCGTGGAGTGAAGAGTTTAGCGAAAGCTATTGTGAAACCTATTCCGCTGATGAGAAGAACGCTTACGATATGCGTTTTGTTGTTTTGGATAGAACAAACTAAGTGGTCTCTATTTCGGTCATTTTATAGACCGACAAATGAGGGAGTAGGGAGTCTCTATTAATGTAAATACACATTTAAAAATTCCCAACTGGCTTGTCTTTCCCTCGTAGGCCTGGCATTAGCGTCTTAAGCTAATGCGGGCTGAGAGAAGAACTTTTTATCTTCCCAACGTAGCATGGTTAAGCTTCCGCCCCAGACACAGCCAGTATCAAGGCCAATTACGTCTTCTCCTTCATAACCTTCCAGCGCCGCCCAGTGGCCAAAAAGCACGGTTTTATCTAGCTGAACACGGTTAGCAACGTTAAACCAAGGAACGAGTTTGTCGCTGTTGATTTCGCTCGGTGGGAGCTTGCATTTCATATCCAATCTGCCATCAGAAAAGCAAAAACGCATGCGGGTAAAGGCATTAATAATATAGCGATAGCGCTCAATGCCGTGTAAAGAATCACTCCAAATATCGGGCTGATTGGAATACATATTTTCAATTAACCAGGGCCAATCGTTACTATGTAGGAGCGCCTCGACTTCTTTGGCAGCGTGGCGGGCTTGATCCAAAGACCATTGTGGAGAAATACCGGCGTGGCACATCACGAACTCATCGTGTTCAGCGAGCAGAGGTTGTTGTCTTAACCAATCAAGCAGTTCTTGTTTATCATCGGCTTTAAAAATTGGTGCAGTCTTGTCTTTGTTCTTGATTTTGAACAGTCCCAAAGAGACGGCTAAAAGGTGCAGGTCGTGGTTACCTAAGATGACTTTTGCCGCACCACCTAAAGAGCGAACAAAACGCAATACCTGTAAAGACTTTGGCCCTCTAGCGACCAAGTCTCCAGCAAACCATAAAGTGTCTTGTTCCGAATCGAAACCGACTTTATCTAGTAGTAATAGCAGTTCATCAAGACAACCTTGTAGATCGCCGACAATGTATGTTGCCACGGATTTACCTTAATTAAGAATGTTAGGGATAGCGAGTCTAAAGGGATCAATTTCAGCGACGAACTCGCTGCCATGTTCGTCGTGCATAATGTACTGGCCTTGCATTACACCTACTGGTGTTTCGATAACAGTACCACTGTTGTAGGTATACTCGTCACTTGCAGCAATAAACGGTTGTTGACCGACTACGCCTTCACCTTCGATAGTCATCTTCTTTCCGTTGGCATCAGTGATTAACCAGCGACGACTGACAAGTTGTACGGTTTGTGGGCTGAGGTTTTTTATCGTAATGATATAGGCAAAAACATAGCGTTTCGCATCGGGTTGAGATTGTTCAGGAATGTATTTAGTATGGACTTGGACTTTTATACAAGGGGTAGCTTCCATGTAAACTCCTATGCAAAGTCAAAAAGAGTGATAAATCTGAGATTTATCACTCTTAATATAGTGCGCTTATTTGTGTTTTGCGTCTAGCCAGTTCGCCATATCAACAAATTGCTCTAGCGTCAGGTTCTCTGGGCGCATACTTGGATTGATGCCCAACTCTTCTAGCGTTTCTGCGCTCATTAGTGCTTTATAGCAATTACGAACCGTTTTGCGACGTTGATTAAAGCCTTCTCGGCAGACGCGATCTAACCACTTTAGGTCATTAACCGGATAAGGGATCTCTTCGTAAGGCACCAATCGCACTACTGCAGAGTCGACTTTTGGTGGTGGTACGAAGGCGGTTGGCGGTACTTCTAGAACAGGAACGACTTTACAGAAATATTGAGCCATTACAGTAAGACGACCGTAGGCTTTAGTTCCAGGACCGGCAGCTAAGCGGTTGACCACCTCTTTTTGCAGCATAAAGTGCATATCTTGAACGTCTTTATGGAATTCAAAAAGATGGAACATGAGTGGCGTCGAAATGTTGTACGGCAAGTTACCAAAGATACGTAGTTTGTTGTTTGGTTTTACAAGCTGAGTGAAGTCGAAGCGCATAGCATCGCCTTCGTGAATCGTCAGCTTGTCACCTAAATCTGGGTGGTTGCGTAAACGTTCAGCAAGATCTCGGTCAAGCTCAATAACAGTAAACTTATCAACTTCCTTGCCAACTGGCTCGGTAATCGCGCCTAGACCTGGACCGATTTCAACCAGGTTTTGCCCAGGTTTTGGGTTGATTGCAGAGACAATCCCATCAATGATGTACGGATCATTAAGGAAGTTTTGACCAAAGCGTTTTCTTGCTTTGTGTCCTAAGTGGACATCGTTTCTCATAGTATTCTCAAGTTAATTCGATTTCTTATCGACTAGCTCTATCGCGTGAGCCAAAGCCGTTCTAAAGCTTCCTGTGTCCGCATTCCCCGTCCCTGCAAGGTCAAGTGCGGTGCCGTGATCAACGGAGGTCCTAATAAACGGTAAGCCTAGGGTGATATTCACCGAGCGACCAAAACCTTTATATTTTAATACAGGAAGTACCTGATCGTGATACATCCCTAGCACTGCGTCGGCATCTTGCAGATACTTTTCGTTGAAGATGGTATCAGCCGGTAGAGGGCCAATAAGGTTGATACCTTTTTCCTGGCGCAGTCTGTCTAGCGTTGGGGTTATGGTATTAATCTCTTCCTTGCCGAGTACCCCATCTTCTCCTGCGTGGGGATTAAGTCCGCACACGTAGATGTTGGGTGAAGAGATAGCAAACTTTTCAATCAGATCCTGATGAAGAATTGCGATGATTTTCTCAAGTCTCTCTTCTGTGACCGCCTGCGACACATACGCAAGTGGAATATGTGTCGTGACGAGTGCTACTCGTAGGCCTTCGGTCGCCAGCATCATCACAACCAGTGGCGTGTTGGACTTCTCGGCGAAAAATTCCGTATGCCCACTGAATGCCACACCAGAGCGGTTAATCACCCCTTTATGCACAGGGCCGGTGACAATAGCATCAAATTCACTATTCATACAGCCCAAAGCTGCTCTTTCTAGAGTTTTTAATACATACTGACCGTTGGCTTCATCGAGCTGGCCTGCGAGCGCGCGATTGGCTAAAGGAATATGTTCAACAATCAGTGTTCCTGCTTTTTGAGGAGTAATCGCTGCATCTACTTGATAGTCAAGTAGTTCGACGGTAATACCAAGTTGGGCTGCACGCTCTGCCAACATCTGCTTGTCTGCGCACACCACAATTTGATGGCTCCAGTTTTCTGTGGAGAGGGCAAGCACAAGATCAGGACCAATCCCGGCTGGTTCACCTGCGGTTACAATGATGCGTTTAACGGTCATCTTGTTCCTCTTCTTCAACCACTTCGACAAAGGCGCTGGCACGAATTTCTTGTAGCCAAGCGCTGGCTTCTTCGTTGAACTTGCGGTTAAACAAAATTCGGTAAGCTTTATTTTTTAGAGCTGAGTCCGTACGGTCGACTTCTCGGCGATCCATCACTTCAACAATGTGCCAGCCATGAACGGTTTTAAAGGGTTTGCTTATTTGACCAACTGGTAAGGTATCGATTTGGTGCTTAAACTCCGGAACGTATAAATCCGAGGTTTGATAACCAAGTTCACCATCTTGTGCTGCTGAGCCAGGATCTTGGCTATATTGCTGCGCCATTTCACCGAAGGTAGATTCGCCAGACTTAATGCGGCGAATGATCTCATTGAGGTCATTTTGCACGCCTTCATCGCTAAGGATCACAGTTGGTTTGATCAGGATATGACGAGCGTTAACTTCAGTTACCGCGACGGTTTCTAGCCCTTTGACATCTTCAATCTTAAGGATATGGAAGCCTACACCACTTCTGAACGGGCCAATAATGCTACCTTTGTTCTGCAGTTTGATGTGGTCTGCGAATATGGTTGGCATCTCTTCTTTACGCATCCAACCCCAATCACCGCCTTGCAGTGCTTTAGGGCCTTTCGAGTAGGTGTACGCCATAGTGCTAAAATCAGCGCCATTTTTTAGTTCTTCAGCCAGTCGATTCGCTTCTGCTTCAATGGCTGATTTATCATCACCATCATCGACACGCAACTGAATATGACCAATTTTATATTGCACCGTTGCATTCGTTTCTTGAGCAAGAATGTTGGCTAAATTGTCCACCTCTGCCGGAAGGATATTGATGCGGCGGCGCACGAGTGCATTGCGAGCTTCACTCGCTGCAATTTCTTTGCGAATTTGCTCGCGAAATTCAGCATAGCTTAAGCCTTCTTCTGCAATTGACGCGCTTAGCTGCTCTACAGTTTGATTGTTGTTTTTAGCGATGTCTTTAATCGCTTCATTTAGACGGTTATCGTCAATGCGCACACCGATACGTTCCGCTTCTTGTTGTTGAATGGTATCAACGATCAGTTTTTCAGTAACCTGTTCGACTAAAACGTCTTGCTCTGGTAGTTGTTGACCATTTTTTTTGGCATTGGCTTTGAGCGTCTTGATTGATACGTCAATATCACTTTGTAGTACTACGCCTTCATTAACAATCACTGCCACTTTATCTAGTGGTACTGGCTCGGCTTGTACTGTGTTTATAGCACTAGCTGTTACCAAGCTAAGTAAAGTGTGTTTCCAAAATTTCATTGAAAATCCTATAAAAATAATTAGCTCGCTATGATTAGACAGCAAGCTAACGAATTAGTTACTTAAAGAGAATGGGCGACCGTAACCTAAAGAGTTACCTGCGTCATCAAGCCCTGCTAAACCTGAACCTGCACCGATGGTAGTACCAAAGCCGATGATACCAAAGTTGAGACTAAAGTTGTTCTCATAGATTGGTACTGGTGGGTTAGATAACAGTCCACTTTGCAGCTTGTTGCTATAGGTAAAGCCGATATACCAACAATCCGAGGTATAGTTAATTCGGCCAAGCCACTCAAGAGAGTTTTGGGTCGTCAGGTCATAGAAATACTGCGCACTGGCATTCCATTTTCGCGTAATTTGGTAGCCAGCCAAGATACCTGCTTGCGAAATACCATCCTTAGTAATACTGTCGAGGTTTCCGATGCTATCGCCTAAGGTGCTTTCAATATAATTTCTCGTTACATAGCGGTAGTTACCTTGGATATAACCGCCACTAAAACGATACTCTAATGTACTGTTGCCTAGCTGAAGCTCGCTTGACTCGATATCGTATTGAACGCCACCATGATAGAACAAGTAGTCGTCATAGTTAAAATCCATCTCTATAGCCCAAGCAGAGAAATTTGATTTAGAGTTGGGTGCTTTGTCCTCTCTATCTAAATAGAAAATTTGACCAAACGAGAAATTCAAGCGTTCTTTGTAGGCGTCATCAAAAAAGCGCGTCGATGCGCCATAGCTAAATTGGTTTGCTGCGGCAATTTCGTCAACGCCGCTGTATTTTCGACTACGGAATAAACCATAGTAATCGGTTTGTAACAAGGTGGTATCGTACTTACCAATATTGGTCTGATCTTTTTCAGGAACATACAAGTATTGAACTTGTGGTTCGAGGGTCTGAGTGTAGTTGTCAAATACTACTGTGTCGCGTTCTAGCACGAGTCCTGCATGGGTACGAAACTCTGGAATAACACGTGAGACGGTTTCCTCTAAACCATAATATGGGTTGGTTGCTTTGCTACCAGAAGTGGTATCTACCCCTTTTAGATCTTGTTGATAGTAAGTCCCCAATAGGCGCGCTTCGGTTGTCCAGGTTCCCCAAGTGGTACCAACAGGGATCGTCAAACCAGGCTCAATATGCACCCGAGTGGCAGAGGGTTGGCCTTTTGCATCGGTATCGAATCGAGAAATATGACTAATCATATCGAAGTCTAAATAACGCATTAGCTCTGGAGCGTAGTAATTAAAATTAAGCTGAGGAAGTATACGGTACGCTGTGGCGCCAGGGGTTAAGGCTTGGAAGTCGCGCGCGAGCAGAGACGCTTCCCAGTTTTCTGAACGGTAGGAGGCTCGGCCTTCTTGGATTAGTTGTCCATCTTCTTGCTTACCAATACTGGAGTCCATATCTGAGAAGTAACCGATGTCACTGACTTTGGAGTAGTCAATTTCAAACTTCCAGTTTTGCTGGAAAATACCCGAATGTTGCCATTGAAAGCCCCAACGGTCGCCAAGCTCTGGATTTTTCTTATCATCAACTAGATATTCTGATTTTAGAGTACTATAGCCAAAATCGGATAAGTAGCGGAACTCACTGTCAAGTTGATTACCACGATTTTGCATGTGCTTAAAGGTGGTTTTTAGGTCGTAGTTAGGTGCCAAGTTCCAATAGACTGGTACCTCCATTTCAAACCCATCTCTTGTACCATAAGAGACTTTCGGATAAAGAAAACCCGTTTTACGAGTATCGCCAATCGGCACAGTCAAAAATGGCAGATAGAAAACTGGAACGTTGACGATCTCAAATCTTGGGTTGTAAAAAACCGCTTGTTCTTCATTTTGGTCGATGTCGATGCTTGACGCACGCATACGCCATGAACTGTCTCCTTCAGGACAAGAAGTAATAGAGCCATCTTCAATTTCGTACACCGCTTTGCCTGTTTTCGAGACGTATACCGCATCCCCTCGACCTGGCTCACACAAGAACTTGTAGTTGGTGTTCTCAAGCGTCACTTCTTCAGTGTTGAGATTGTTGGTGGCTTTTTCAGAGATAGTTTTTACTTTACCATCACTGAAGGTCACATTGCCTTCTGCGACAACAATGTTCTCTTGTTGGTGCATGGTAACATTGTCAGCCAGCATACGTTTTTTGCCTTGAACGACAACAACATTACCACGGTAGGTCGCTTTATCACCATTAATTGCTTCTAGGCTGTCAGCTTCAACATTTACAGGCAGTTGATTTGGGTTTTCTGCTTCAGGTTCGTTGATCAAGCATTGATCTATAATGGGCAGTTCCTGCACACTATCATCTGATATAGTTTCTGCTTGAGTCTGAGGCACTACAAAAGCAGCACTGATTGAAGCGGCTAGCAAGGTGCGGGGAAAACGTAACATCGAGTTTTACTATCCTGTTGAACTTGATATATCCGGTGAATAGGGACCGAACGTAAAATAAATCGGTCCTTATAATAAAGTAATTTACAGCTTACGGCACTATCTGACCGCTGCGTGAAGAAAAAATTCAGAGATTGAGAGCACATAATGCATATTTTTGGCAAAATTCTCGGCACATTCTTTGGTTTCCTTTTTGGAGGCCCTTTTGGTGCTGTATTCGGTTTATTTATAGGCCACCAATTCGATAAAGCGCGCCGCTTGCGTCAAGCAGGGTTCCACTCAAGCTTTGGCAGTGGGCCAAGCCAGGCTGAACGACAAGAAGAGTTTTTTAAAGCCGCATTTGCGGTCATGGGCCATGTCGCCAAAGCGAAGGGCCAGGTAACGCGAGAGGAAATTCAACTCGCCACCACTATGATGGAGCGCATGAGCCTGCATGGCGAGCAGCGTAGAGCGGCACAAGATGCATTCCGTGAAGGCAAAGAGAGTGACTTTCCACTTGAGACTGTTTTAGAGCGAGTGCGTATTTCATCTGGAGGTCGGTTCGACTTAATGCAGTTCTTTTTAGAGTTGCAAATTTCAGCGGCGTTTGCTGATGGCGATATTCACCCGAGTGAACGCAATGTTCTGCATAAAATCGCCCGAGGACTTGGTTTTTCGTCAGAGCAACTTGAGCAACGTTTACGTATGCAAGAAGCCGCGTTTCGATTCCAACAAGGTGGCTTTGGTGGTCAAGCTGGTGGAGGGCATTCACATCAATCAGGTGGCAGTTGGCAGCAAGCATCGACCGCTGATCAGTTAAGCGATGCCTACAAGTTACTCGGTGTTGACGGCAGCGCTGACTCGAAAACGGTGAAACGGGCTTATCGCAAACTAATGAATGAGCACCACCCAGACAAGCTAATGGCGAAAGGGCTGCCACCAGAAATGATGAACGTTGCCAAAGAGAAAGCGCAAGAGATCCAGAATGCTTACGATCTTATTAAGAAAGCGAAAGGGTTTTAGTTGTTCCTGAGCGTTAATTATGTTGACTTTAGAGAGCATGTACTAGTGCTCTTTAGATGACGATTATCTGAGATTTTATTTAAGAAAATATAAAAGATTTAGTGGCTTGCATCGTGGGGTTTTAGACCCACTTCGTCGAGCTTTTTGTGTTGGATCAATTTAGTTTTAGAATTAGTTAAATCTCTTTGGTATAGAGTGGAAAACACCATCTACACTTATCTTGAATGGAAGTAAGAGTGGTTGGTCACAATGGAAGTCACAACAAGGGAAGTAGAGGCAAATGTAACTTGTCAGCATCTGCTCAATCGGCAGTTAGCCAGTATTCAAGAGCGGATAAAAGTCCATCTCCCAAAACTAGACAAAGTCTGTTTTGCTCTTTATGACACGCGCGAACATCTGTTAAGAAGTTACGCCGATAGTTCATCGTTATCGTTGAGCCTTATACACTATGAGGCTCCGCTGAGTTCATTACCATATCTGAAAAAGTGTATCGAGAATCGAACAGCGACCATCCTGTCTGACATAGAGAGTTTGCACCCATCTCCATACATTAGTTCGCTGATCGAAGATGGCTTTCAATCTTCAGTGGCCATTCCCACTTTTATCGGTCATCAATTTAGAGGTTTTGTTTTTCTTAACTCTCACCAAAAAGATGCATTTTGTCATAGTGGTATTGAGTTGGTAAAGCCCTACCTTAATATGCTCGAAGCCACGATTTTCTCTGAGTATCAACTCGTCCATCGACTAGTAGACAAAGCGAACAAGTTGATTGCTCGTTCTCCTGTCTACCAAAGGGAGTCCATCAGCCATAAGCAACGTGTATCCAGTTATACCAACATTATTGCTCTAGAATTAGCGGATAGATACGACTTTGATGATGAGTTTGTAGAGCATCTCACCTTGTTCTCTCAATACCATGATCTAGGTAAAGTTAAGATCTCTCCGGAGTTACTATGTAAGCAACAAGCACTGACGACGGAAGAAATAACCAAACTACGCGGTCATATTCTCTATGGAGAGGAGTTGGTTGAGGAGTTTATTGAAGAATGTGACGCGTCAGAGCACAGGAGCGCACAACTTTTACGAGAGGTTATTTCTTTTCACTACGAGTTTTTAGATGGTAGTGGTTATCCTCGTCAACTCAGTGGGGGAGCCATACCGATTAGTGCGCGAATAGTATGTGTTGCCAATATATTCGATGCTCTCACCACCCATAAGCCGTACAAGCAGGCTTGCTCTGTGCCATACGCGCTTCTGGAGCTAGAGAAAATGGTCTATGACAATAAACTTGATGCTGATTGTGTTAATGCTTTAAGAGACCGTCAGCATCAGCTAAAAGCAATAATTCATCGTTACCCAGAGAGAGATCCACTTGAGGGGCCTTACTAGCCGAACATTGGGCAATCAGTGGCTTTGAGACAGACGCAAAAAAGGCGTAGTAGGTATGAACCTGCTACGCCTTTTCTAATATGGTGGCCCCTCGCAGACTTGAACTGCGGACCAATCGATTATGAGTCGACTGCTCTAACCACTGAGCTAAGGGGCCTTGTAGGGCAATGATTATAGGGGATGCAGATCTAGCTGTCTAGACACTAACTAGGGTAAATGCGCTTAGATTTTATCCACTTAAATCGATTATCCACAAAAAAGGTGAGCTGGTGCTCACCTTTTCATCAATCTTAGCATCATTGCTGAAGAAATTACTCGTCTAGGAAGCTGCGCAGAGTTTCTGAGCGGCTAGGGTGACGAAGTTTACGCAGTGCTTTCGCTTCGATCTGACGGATACGTTCACGAGTTACGTCAAACTGTTTACCAACCTCTTCTAGAGTGTGGTCAGTATTCATATCGATACCAAAGCGCATACGCAGAACTTTCGCTTCACGCGGTGTAAGACCAGCAAGAACATCTTTCGTCGCTACTTTTAGGCTGCCTGCTGTTGCAGAGTCTAGCGGTAGCTCAAGGGTTGTATCTTCAATGAAGTCACCTAGATGCGAATCTTCGTCGTCACCAATTGGTGTCTCCATCGAGATAGGCTCTTTAGCAATCTTGAGTACTTTACGGATCTTGTCTTCTGGCATCTGCATACGCTCTGCCAGTTCTTCCGGTAGCGGCTCACGACCCATCTCTTGTAGCATTTGACGCGAGATACGGTTTAGCTTGTTGATCGTTTCGATCATGTGTACCGGAATACGAATAGTACGTGCTTGGTCAGCAATTGAGCGAGTGATCGCCTGACGAATCCACCACGTTGCGTAAGTCGAGAACTTATAACCACGGCGGTATTCGAACTTATCTACCGCTTTCATCAAGCCGATGTTACCTTCCTGGATCAGATCCAAGAACTGTAGACCACGGTTGGTATACTTCTTCGCGATAGAGATTACAAGACGCAAGTTTGCTTCAACCATCTCTTTTTTCGCACGGCGTGCTTTCGCTTCACCGATAGACATACGACGGCTGATGTCCTTGATGTTCTGTACAGTTAGAGACGTCTCTTCCTCGATCACTTTTAGCTTAGCAATTGAGCGACGGATATCGTCTTCACTACGACGAATCTTCTCAGCGTATGGCTTATCAGAAGATAGGATTTCATCTAACCATGCTTCGCTAGATTCATTGCCTGTAAACAGAGTAATGAACGATTTCTTCGGCATTTTGCCGTACTCAACCGACGCTTTCATGATTAAACGTTCTTGAGTACGTACGCGTTCCATCGAAGTACGCAGCTCATCTACTAGGTAGTCGAACTGTTTCGGTGTTAGACGGAACTCTTTGAATACGTCAATCACCATCTCATGCGCAAGTGTCGCTTTCGGACTTTCATTGCCGTACTCGTTACAAGCTAGCTGGAAGTTTTGGAAAGTGTTGCGTAAAGCCGTGAACTTCTCGAGAGCAAGCTCAGGATCGATTCCTGTATCTTCCTCTTCTTCTTCATCGTCTTCAGACTCTTCTTTGTCTTCTTCTTCCGCATCTTCATCTTCAAGGTCTGATTCAGCGAGTTCAGAACCGATGTGAGTAGCTGTTGGTGCAGCGGTCTCATCAGCATCTGGGTCTACAAAGCCTGTAATTAGGTCCGTTAGACGTAGCTCTTCAGCCTGAACTTTGTCGAATTGCTCAAGAATGTATGGGATAGTGCCTGGATACTCGGCCACTGCGTTTTGAACTTGGTTGATACCATCTTCAATACGTTTCGCGATATCGATCTCGCCTTCACGAGTCAATAGCTCAACAGTACCCATCTCACGCATGTACATACGCACTGGGTCAGTGGTGCGACCGATTTCGTTCTCTACGCTCGAAAGCGCAGCCGCCGCTGCTTCAGCAGCATCTTCATCGGTAATTGTATCGTCATCATTCAGCGCAAGATCATCAGCATCAGGAGCAGTTTCTACTACTCGAATGCCCATGTCGTTGATCATTTGAATGATATCTTCGACCTGCTCTGAATCGACGATTTCTGCTGGCAGGTGGTCGTTTACTTCTGCGTAGGTCAGATAGCCTTGTTCCTTGCCTTTAATGACAAGTTGTTTTAGCTGTGACTGCGGATTTTGATCCATAGACGGTATCCAACTTAGTATCTGGTGAAGGAATTAGTATGCGAGTTGCAAACCACACATCTTAACAAATTAATTGATTGCTGACTATTCGAACAGGGTTACGCTTTTAAATCTAGCATTAAAGCTAGCAGCTCCCTTCTTTCTTCGGTTGATAAACCGACACTTCTTTCTTTGGCCTGCAGATTTTCAATTTGCTTTTCGACGCACTGGGCAAGAATCTTATCCAGTGAATCTAAAAATATATCTTGTTCATTATCTTCATCTAGGGGGATCTCCCACCCAGCGAGACGAGATAAAAGTGCCTCATGGCTACTATTTCGCCAGCGTTCTAATAACTGGCCCGTAGTGATATTGGGGTGCTGATGGCAATAATCAAGCACCTCAACAAATAAACTTAATCCCGGTACTGTTAACTCCCTCACAGTTGAGAGGTCTGGTACCATTTCAGCATAGCTCGGATTTTGAATAAGCAAAGCGATCACTTCGCGCATTGGCGTACGTTTGATCTCTTTATGCGGTTGAGGTCGAGTTTCGCTGGTCTTCTTTCGAGCCTGGCGCAGGCGATTGTCAAAGCCAGTACGCTCATCCAATAACTTTTCTAGTAGTTCTTGGAAGTAGGGATCGGGAATTTTGTCAATCAATGCGCTCGCATGAGCACGTAATGCTGACTTACCTTCATGACTGCCAAGATTCAAATTATGGATTTCTATCAGGTTATCGAACAAGTAGCTAGATAGCGGTGTTGCTTGCTCAATTTGTTGCTCGAACGCTTCTTTGCCGAACTTGCGTACGTAGCTGTCTGGATCTTCGCCATCGGGCAAAAATAAAAATTTCAGCGTGTTGCCAGTTTTAAGGTATTGAAGTGCGTTTTCAAGGGCGCGCCAGGCTGCTTCTTTACCCGCTCGGTCACCATCGTAACAACAAACCACGGTATTGGTCTGACGAAACAACAGTTGAACATGGTCACCAGTGGTAGATGTACCGAGTGAAGCAACAGAGTAGTCGACGCCATACTGTGCGAGGGCGACAACGTCCATATAACCTTCCACCACCAAGATTTGTGGTGGCTCTCGGTAGGCTTGCATCACTTCATAGAGGCCGTACAGCTCTTTGCCTTTGTGGAAAATAGGTGTTTCTGGCGAGTTGAGGTATTTGGGTGTGCCATCACCGATAACCCGACCACCAAAACCAATCACGCGTCCTCGGCGGTCGCGAATCGGGAACATCACTCGACCACGAAAACGGTCGTAGCGGTTCCCTTTGTCATTCTCAATCAGCATACCGCCAGAGACTAACATCTCTTGCGTTTGCGGTGTTTGACCAAAGTTCTTTCGAACTAAGTCCCACTCATCGGCCACGTAGCCAATGCCAAACTTCTGCACAATTTGACCAGACAAACCACGGTCTTTAAGGTAATCAATCGCGACTTTACTTATGGGCAGCTTAAGCTGGTCTCGATAGAATTGGCCAATGCTGCCCATTAAGTCATACAGACTACGCTTTTGTTCTGAGTTTGCTTTAGGTTGATTAGACTGAAAGCCGCCACCTTGGCGTTGCTCTCTTGGCACTTCCAGACCCAAATAAGAAGCCAGCTCTTCTATTGCTTCGACAAAATCGAGGCGCTCGTACTCCATCATAAAGTCGATGGCATTACCGTGCACACCACAGCCGAAACAATGGTAGAACTGTTTCTCTTGCGAAACACTAAAAGAGGGGGTTTTCTCGTTGTGGAAAGGGCAACAAGCGCCGTAGTTTTTGCCTTTTTTCTTAAGTTTTACGCGAGCGTCAATAATGTCGACGATATCAAGTCGAGCGAGGAGGTCATCAATGAAACTACGAGGGATGTGTCCTGCCATAAAACCTTAGAAAAACGCACTAACAATTAGAAAGGGTAGATACAAACAAGCCGCGCATTCCGAAGGATAGCACGGCTTGTTGCAATTGATTTGGGCGATTAAGCCAGTTTAGAGCGAACTAAACCGCTTACTTTACCCATATCTGCGCGCCCTTGAATCTGAGGCTTAAGAACGCCCATCACTTTACCCATGTCTTGCATGCCCGCAGCACCTGATTCAATCAATGCACTTTCAATCAGTGCAGCAACTTCTTCATCAGTCAGCGGTTGAGGCATAAAATCCTCAAGTACAGCGATTTCAGCTTTCTCAGCATCGGCAAGGTCTTGACGACCTGCTGATTCGAATTGAGCCACAGAGTCGCGACGTTGTTTAACCATTTTGGTCAACACACTAAGGATGTCGTCGTCGCCCAGAATGATCTGTTCGTCGACTTCACGTTGCTTAATGGCTGACAGAGCTAAACGAATAGTGCCAAGGCGCGTTTTGTCCTTGGCTTTCATCGCTAATTTTTGCTCTTCTTTGAGATTATCAATCAGAGCCATAACTATAATCCTTTTGGACTTAGCTATTAGTACAGGCGAACGCGACGAGCGTTTTCGCGAGCTAGCTTCTTAGCGTGACGCTTTTGAGCTGCTGCTTTAGCGCGTTTGCGAACTGTAGTTGGTTTTTCGTAGTGCTCACGACGACGCACTTCAGAAAGGATACCTGCTTTTTCGCAAGAGCGTTTGAAACGACGTAGTGCAACGTCGAACGGTTCGTTTTCACGTACTTTAACTACTGGCATATGCCTTTCACCTCAGGGGTTAATTCGTTAATGCTGACTTCACAGTACTTAGCTTAGCAGCTAGGTCTACATTCAGCTTGATCAAAAATGGTGCGGAATTTTAATCCGATCACACTAGCTTTGTAAAGTATTTTGTTGGGTAGAGTTTGCACAAAATTTGTTTGATAGGCGAAGGCACGGTAAGATTGCGCCAATTTTGAATAATAGACAGAGACATCCAAGGTAAACCATGCGCATTATTGGTATCGAAACCTCTTGTGATGAAACAGGAATTGCCATCTACGATGATGAGAAAGGGTTGCTTTCTCATCAACTATATAGTCAGGTTAAACTGCATGCTGATTATGGCGGCGTAGTGCCTGAACTGGCTTCACGCGATCACGTTAAAAAAACCATTCCGTTAATCAAAGCGGCAATGGCAGAGGCTAATTTAACGCCTGAAGATATTGATGGCGTCGCTTATACGGCTGGCCCTGGATTAGTAGGGGCGCTACTTGTTGGTGCGACCATAGGCCGTAGTATTGCTTATGCTTGGGGTGTGCCTGCTGTGCCTGTCCACCATATGGAAGGGCATTTATTAGCACCCATGCTTGAAGACAACCCACCGCCTTTCCCATTTGTTGCGGTCTTGGTTTCTGGCGGTCATTCAATGATGGTTGAAGTTAAAGGCGTTGGTGAATATAAGATCCTTGGTGAGTCGATTGATGATGCGGCAGGTGAAGCGTTTGATAAAACCGCTAAGTTGATGGGCTTAGATTACCCGGGCGGTCCTTTGCTGTCTAAACTAGCGGAAAAAGGCACCCCTGGTCGATTTAAGTTCCCGCGCCCAATGACTGATCGACCTGGACTCGATATGAGCTTCTCGGGTCTAAAGACGTTCACGGCCAATACGATTGCCGCCAATGGTGATGATGAGCAGACCCGAGCGGATATCGCGTTGGCGTTTGAAGAAGCGGTGTGTGCGACGCTAACGATCAAATGTAAGCGAGCGCTTGAGCAAACGGGCTTTAAGCGTATTGTGATTGCTGGTGGAGTGAGTGCCAACCGTCGTTTGCGCGCTGATCTTGAGCAGCTTGCAAAGAAAATCGGTGGTGAAGTCTACTACCCGCGCACAGAGTTCTGTACAGATAATGGGGCAATGATCGCGTATGCGGGTATGCAGCGCCTGAAAAATGGTGAAGTGGCGGATCTTTCTGTACAAGCGACGCCACGCTGGCCAATTGATCAATTAGAGCCGGTCAAATAAAGGTCAGGTCCAATATAGAAGGTCGCTCAAGTAGCGGCCTTTTGTTTATGTTTGCTTTAGTGTTCCGAGCTGTCAATAACACAATCAATGATAAGCTCCTGTTTGATATGAATAACCAATGGGTAGAACCGTGAAAAAATTTGTTGTCGATAATCGTGAAATGGCATACCAAGATATTGGTCAAGGTCCTGTAATTGTTTTTGGTCATAGTTATCTTTGGGATAGCGAAATGTGGGCACCACAAGTTAAAGTTTTAAGCCAGCATTACCGCTGTATCGTTCCAGAGCTATGGGCACACGGTCAATCTGATTTTGCACCAGAGTCGACGCGTTCTTTAACGGATTACGCTAAGCAGATCGTTGCTTTAATGGATCATCTTGATATTGAAACCTTCTCAATCGTTGGTCTGTCGGTTGGTGGTATGTGGGGAGCGGAAGTGGTTAGCCTAGTACCACAACGTGTTCAGTCGTTAGTCCTGATGGATACTTTTGTTGGTTTAGAGCCTGAAGTGACTCATGCGAAGTATTTCGGAATGCTGGATACTATCAGCCAACTACAAGCGGTACCTGAACCATTGGTCGAAGCGGTTACACCACTGTTTTTTGCTGACAATGCCTCGCAAGATAACCCAGAATTGGTTGAACGCTTTACTGAGTCTCTGCGTAATTTGAAAGGTGATCAGGCGGTTGAAGTTGCTCGTGTCGGACGTATGGTATTTGGGCGACGTGATCAAATCGAAGCGATTGAAAAGTTTGCGTTACCGGTATTGATTGCAGTGGGGCAAGAGGATAAACCTCGTCCGGTGCTTGAATCATACCTGATGCACGATATCATCTCGGGATCTGAATTGATTCAGATCCCAAAAGCAGGCCATATCTCCAATCTAGAGCAAGCTGATTTTGTTTCAAAAATGCTAGCCAATTTCTTAGCCAAAGCGTTATAACAAAAAGCGAGTCCGGAAGGGCTCGCCTTTTTAGTATTACTCGTCATCTGGGCACAAAGAAACCAATGGGTATTTTTGGTATTTCATGCGCTTGACACCAACGGATGGATCCATCGCTTTTATTTTGACATCGTCTAAAGTGGCGCTTGTCACTTCCACTTCTGCCCACTCTTCGACTTCAGGGAACATATCACTTAACGCCATGCTGGCTAATTCCCCAAGCTCAGAAATCTCAAGTGATCCGGTACAACTAGCACTCATTACATCATCGACTATTTCAGGCTCTTCACAGCTATAAACAAGTTCATTGGTTTGATCTTCATCATCATCTAGCATACTGACACTGAAAGATATCGAGAATGGGTAATCTGTTAGAGTAACGGTGGGTTCTTCGAAGCTATCAGTTGCCGACACAGTGACATCAATATCGGCATCTCCACCAAATTGTGTATGAGGAGGCGTGGTTTCTCCACCAGTTTCCCAGCTCCACATCCATTCGACATCGACCATTGAGACAGGATCGTCAGCGTCAGTGGTACAGCTCATAGGTTCAATATCAACTAAAGCGGGTTTTGCGGGCTTAGCTTGAGTGAATGTGGTGGAAAATAATAGTGCGCTTATCGTTAAGGCGAGGGCTGTAGGTTTCATAAAACCTCCAAATGTTCACGAAACATATACGTATTTAAATGAATAAACTTTAGGCCTAGATCGGGCCAGTCGAGGTAACCTATTGAGCATAGGATTCGAGCTGGTGAGGGCAAGGGAAAGCGTTAGAATAAAGTGCTATATACTCTTTAGTTTCCTATGTTTCATATGGTTTTAATTACTTTTTTGTAATTAATGAATAAGTGAACTTTGGGATGAATCGCTACGTGGTGAGTGGTTGTTTTTAAACCTTATTCGATAGCGCTATATCGATTTTTTTTCACCCACTTTAGGTTCCTTTCCTTCAAAGAGGCGTTTGATGTTTTGATGATGGCGGAAAATGATCAAGCAACACAGCATTGCAACAGGAAGTGTGTATTGGGGTTTGATCATCCAGGTATAAAATGGCGCTAGTAACACAGTGACAATTGCAGCAAGAGAAGAGTAGCGGAACAAGAAGGCAACACTTAGCCATGTTGCGATGATCATCCCGGTTAGGTCTAACCCAATAGGGGCAATGGCGCCTAAAGCCGTTGCAACCCCTTTGCCGCCTTTAAAGTGAAAAAATAGCGGGTACATGTGACCTAAACAAGCGGCAATCGCAATGACTCCGAGAATGATAGGATCAATATCGAGAAAGTATCCTCCCCAGACGGGAATCGTCCCCTTCAACATATCGCACAGTAGAACAGCCACTGCTGCCTTTTTTCCACCAATTCTTAGTACGTTGGTCGCTCCTGGATTATTGGAGCCGACGCCACGAGGATCAGGTAAGCGCAATACGCGGCAAATAAGCACAGCACTCGAGATCGAGCCTAGAAGGTAGGCAAAGATGATCATGAACAGTGCTAGTGGGGTCATAGTAGAGTAACTCGTCCGAAACAGGTGTTAGCCAAGCAAGTAACTGATATCATATCGCGCCTGACGCTCTCAAACTACAAAATCAGTCCAGTTTGAGCTGCAAATAGTACGACTTTTTATTTAACTTGGGTATCCGACCTCTATGGTATCTGACCCTACAGGAAGCAACAAATGGATAAAGTGTTTATTGAGCAACTCGAAGTGATTACCACAATCGGCGTGTATGACTGGGAGCAGGAGATTAAGCAAAAACTGGTGCTTGATATCGAAATGGCCCATGACAACCGCCTTGCAGGTAAAAGTGATGATGTGGTTGATGCGCTCGATTATGCACAGGTCAGTCAAGCGGTGTTGTCACATATCGAAGGTGGGCGCTTCCTGTTGGTCGAGCGTGTTGCAGAAGAAGTGGCTGAACTGATTATGTCTCGCTTCAATGTGCCTTGGATTAAGATCCGCCTAACCAAGCCAGGCGCAGTCCCTCAGGCGGCAGGAGTGGGTGTGGTGATTGAACGAGGCAATGCATGATCACCACCTATATCGGTATTGGTTCAAATATAGAGCGGCGTAAACATATTGAGGCCGCGATTACTGAGCTAAGTGCGATAGGCTGTGATATCCGTTTGTCGACCATCTACGAGTGCGAGTCAATTGGCTTTGACAGTCATGCCTTTTACAACCTTGTCGTAGAAATGAAAACATCGTTAACTTTAACGGAATTTTCACGACAACTGCGTAAAATTGAGCTCAAATGGGGCCGAGCAGAAGGTGCAGGTAAATTTGAGCCTCGAACCGTTGATCTCGACATTATCCTGTTTGGAGATCAAACCTGTGCAGAAAAACCTGAATTACCACGCCGCGATATTTTTAAGTATGCCTTCGTGCTCAAACCACTACTGGAACTGTGCCCGCAGTTAGTGGTTCCTCAGGATGGACGGACAATTGAACAGATCTGGCAACAGAGTTGTTTTGAGACTGCACTAGAGCCTATCCCCGTATGGTTTAATCAATAAATTATGAGATTTTAATGAGTTACATTGAAGCTTTTATCCTTGCGTTAATTCAAGGATTAACAGAATTTTTGCCGATTTCTAGTTCGGCGCATCTTATTTTACCTTCAGCTATTTTAGGTTGGGAAGATCAGGGGCTGGCGTTTGATGTGGCCGTACACGTTGGTACATTAGCTGCTGTGGTGATCTACTTCCGCAAAGAAGTGATCAGCTTACTCTCTGCATTTTTGGGTTCGATCTTTAAGGGGGAGCGCAGCAAAGAAGCCAAGCTTGCATGGATGATTGTCCTAGCAACAATTCCGGCTTGTGTATTTGGCTTGTTGATGAAAGACATCATTGAACTGTATTTACGCAGTGCTTGGGTGATAGCAACGACAACAATCGTATTTGGCTTACTGCTGTGGTATGTCGATAAGCACTCCAAGCTAGCGGATGATGAGTATCAGGCGGACTGGAAGAAAGCGCTATTTATTGGTATTGCTCAAGCTTTGGCGATGATTCCTGGCACCTCTCGCTCAGGGGCAACCATCACAGCAGCACTTTACTTAGGCTTTACTCGAGAAGCGGCAGCACGCTTCTCATTTTTAATGTCGATCCCAATTATTTTATTGGCGGGAGGATATCTAGGCCTCAAGTTGGTGACTAGCGGAGAGCCCATTCATTTTGGATTCTTGATCACTGGTATTGTGACTTCATTTATTAGTGCCTACATCTGTATTCACTTTTTCTTGAAACTGATCTCTCGGATGGGCATGACACCGTTTGTTATCTACCGTTTGATTTTAGGTGTCGGCTTGTTTGCGTTTTTAATGATGGGCTAAGTCTCTCAAACAGGTACACAATCTTCACCAAGACCACATAGTCCAATCTCGCTTGCACCGCGACATTATGATATATATGTGGTCTTTCTTTCTCTCTCTTCTTTGATTGACGGTATGCGTATTTTTGCACTGACTCTAACCCTAGTATTAGGCTGGTTACAATTTGAGCTGTGGTTTGGCAAAAATGGCATTTCTGATTTTCAGGCAGTGAATGCCGATACCCAAGTTCAGCATCAAGTGAATGGCAATTTAAAAGCTCGCAATGACGAAATGTTCGCTGAGATCGATGATTTGCGCCAAGGGCTTGATGCGATTGAAGAACGCGCACGGCATGAGCTAGGCATGATCAAAGAAGGGGAAACATTCTATCGTATTGTTGGAGAGGACAACTAAATGTCTTCAACTTCTCAAATGTCTGTAGTCGCGGTCGTTCCAGCCGCTGGGGTGGGGAGCCGCATGAAAGCGGATCGCCCTAAGCAATACCTTCAGATTCAAGGCCATACCGTATTAGAACATACGGTTGAAAAACTTCTGCTTCATCCTATGGTCAATAAAGTCGTGGTTGCCATCACTGACGGTGACCCGTATTACCCGGAGCTATCATTAGCCATTCATCCTGATGTGATCAGAGTATCAGGTGGTAAAGAACGTGCTGACTCGGTGCTGTCTGCTTTACAATATATAGAGCAGCATCAATTAGCCGAATGGGCATTAGTACATGATGCAGCGAGACCGTGCTTCTGCTTAGAAGATGTTGACCGTTTAATCACCCAAGCGAATATGAATCAGCTCGGAGGCATTCTCGCCACTCCTGTGCGAGATACGATGAAGCGAGCAAATGGCGATCAAAATATTGATCATACTATTGAAAGGGAAGCAATGTGGCATGCACTGACTCCACAATTGTTTAAGACTCAGTCGTTAACCGATGCATTGACGAATGCGCTTGCCAAAGGTGTCGCAATCACTGATGAAGCATCGGCAATGGAATGGTTAGGAGAACAGCCTGCCTTGGTACAAGGTCGAGCAGACAATATAAAAATTACCCAACCAGAGGATTTAGCGTTAGCTGAGTTTTATCTAAACAGAAATAAAGGATAACTCATGATTCGAATTGGTCACGGCTTTGATGTGCACAAATTTGGCGGTGAAGGCCCAGTTATAATTGGCGGTGTAGAAGTCCCGTATGAGCAAGGGCTTATCGCTCACTCAGATGGTGATGTCGCTCTGCATGCACTGTGTGATGCCTTGCTCGGTGCTATCGCTGCGGGGGACATTGGTCGTCACTTCCCAGATACCGATGATAAGTGGAAAGGCGCCAATAGCCGAGGTTTATTGCGTGATGTTTACCGCCGCGTGCGTGAACAAGGCTATATTCTTGGTAATGCTGATATTACGATCATGGCACAAGCACCTAAGATGGCACCGCATATTGAATCTATGTGTCAGGTGATTGCAGAGGATCTAAAAACGGATGTGAGCAACGTAAACGTAAAAGCGACCACAACAGAGCGCTTAGGTTTTACTGGGCGTAAAGAAGGCATTGCAACTGAAGCGGTTGTGTTGCTGATTAAAGAATAAATAGATTACTGGCTGCCTTTGATGGTTTAGGTGGTTAAGTAATGGAAAATACTATGTCTGATATTTTATCTTCATTGGCTTACCTAAATGGTAAGCCAGTTGCAAAGGGCAAGCTCAAAGCGCAGCCAGAGCACTTTCAAGTTAACGAAAATTTAGGTTTTGAATTCACGGGTAGCGGTGAGCATTTAATGGTGCGCATCCGTAAAACGGGTGAAAATACGAGCTTTGTCGCTAACGAATTAGCCAAAGCATGCGGTGTCAAATCTAAAGATGTGAGCTGGGCTGGTCTTAAGGATCGTCATGCTGTGACAGAGCAATGGCTCAGTGTCCATTTACCTAAGGGTGAAGCTCCAGACTTTAGTGCTTTCCTTACTCAATATCCAAGTATTGAAATCCTAGCCACAGATAGGCACAACAAAAAGCTTCGACCAGGCGATTTAGTTGGCAATGATTTCAGTGTCACTATCTCTGAAGTGACCAATGTTGAAGATGTTGTCGCACGTCTAGAGTCTATTGTGGAAACGGGTGTACCAAACTACTTTGGTAGCCAACGCTTTGGTAATCAGGGCAACAATCTGGTCGAAGCTCGTCGCTGGGGGCGTGACAATGTTCGCACCCGCAACCAGAACAAACGTAGTCTTTACCTTTCCGCTGCTCGTTCATGGATTTTCAACACTATTTTATCTGACCGAATCGAAAAAGGTCTCTTTGCTCAACCTGTTGTAGGTGACTTGGTTCAGCAAGACGGCGAACGAGTCGCCATCAGTAATGATAATCTCACCAATGTCTCCGAGCTAGTCGCTTTAGGTCAAGCACAAATCACTGCAGCGATGGCTGGAGACAACGCTTTACCTACCCAAGAGCAGGCACTTGATCTTGAGCAGCCGCATTTGGATGCAGAGCCTGATTTAATGGCTTTGATTCGCGGTAATCGCATGCGTCATGAGCGACGTGATATTTGCTTAATGCCTCGAGACTTAGCTTGGGAAGTTAAAGGTGATGATGTGATTTTGAAATTCTCTTTGGATGCTGGTTGCTTTGCGACTGCCATTGTTCGCGAATTGATCGAGGAAGTCGAAGTGGAGCGCCACTACGAATGAATGACATGCCACTAAAAATCTTAATAAGTAATGATGATGGTGTTCATGCTGAGGGAATTCATACCTTGGCTGATTCGTTAAGAGATATCGCTGAAGTGACTATAGTGGCTCCCGATCGCAATCGCTCAGGTGCTTCCAATTCGTTAACTTTGGAACAGCCTTTGCGAGTGACAGAATTGTCGCCGAGAGTTTTCTCTGTTCAAGGTACACCAACAGACTGTGTCCATTTCGCCCTCAATGAATTGATGAAAGATGAATTACCTGATTTGGTGCTCACAGGCATTAACCACGGCGCGAATCTAGGTGATGATGTACTCTATTCTGGTACAGTGGCTGCTGCAATGGAAGGTCACTTCCTAGGCGTTCAGGCGATTGCATTTTCATTAGTGGGTAAGCATCATTTTGATACCGCCGCGGCGATTGCTCGTCAGCTAGTTACTCAGCATGCCACCCAACCTATCCCAACCAATAGGCTACTTAATGTAAACATTCCGGATGTTGAGTTTTCTCAGTTAAAAGGTACACAGGTAACGCGACTGGGTGCGCGTCATCACGCTGAAGCCATGATTAAGCAGAAAGATCCGCGTGGTCATGATATTTATTGGTTGGGTCCTCCAGGTAAAGAACAAGATGCCGGTGAGGGAACCGATTTCTTTGCTCTTGAGAAAGGCTATGTCTCGGTCACACCACTGCAAGTAGACTTGACTGCACACGAATCTCTGATAAGTATGGATAACTGGTTAAAGGAACACTAACAATGGTAAACCCACATGCTGACAGATTAATCGACTTTCTTGTCGCGAGTGGCATTCAAGATCAGTCAGTGCTCGATGCGATTTATCGTTTACCACGAGAGCAGTTTGTCTCTCAGGCGATGATGCATCAAGCCTATGACAACAATGCATTGCCCATTGGACAAGGGCAAACCATCTCCCAGCCTTATATTGTTGCTAAGATGACAGAAATGCTTGCTCTGACCAGACAAAGTAAGGTGTTGGAGGTCGGGACGGGGTCTGGATATCAAACCGCCGTATTGGCTCAGTTGGTGGAGCACGTATTTTCTATTGAGCGCATTAAAGCTTTGCAGTGGGAAGCAAAACGCCGCTTAAAGCAGCTCGACATCTATAATGTTTCAACCAAGCATGGAGATGGCTGGCAGGGTTGGAGTGCAAAAGCCCCTTTTGATGCCATTATAGTGACAGCTGCCGCTGAATCTGTACCTTCGGCATTACTGGCACAGTTGGCAGAAGGTGGGGTAATGGTGATTCCCGTCGGGCTTGAAGAGCAGCAGCTATTGAAGATAACCCGAAAAGGTGATGAGTACCTTTCTGAAGTGATAGAGATGGTGAGGTTTGTTCCTTTGGTTGCGGGTGATTTAGCGTAACAATGAAGCAGTGGTCAAGTTTTCTTCTGGTTTTGTTTCTTTGCAGTGCATTAATTGGATGTGCTGCTCACTCTCCTGCGCCAGTGACTGGATTAAAAAAAGACTACAGTTCCGTTTCGCGCGGTAGTTATCGAGGCAGTTTCTATCAAGTTGAGAAGGGCGATACGCTGTATTTTATAGCCTATGTCACAGACAAAGATGTAAAAGAAATCATAAGTTACAATGGACTAAAAGCGCCTTACACCATCTATCCGGGGCAAAAACTAAAGCTTTGGCAGCCTGCCTACACTGCACCAGCATACGGTGGCACAGGGGCGGGTGCTGTTGTCGCTGCGGCAGCCTCGCCGTCTACTCCAAGCAATAAGTCAAGTTCGAGTAAAAACTCGAATCAAAAGGTTAGCTCAAATCAGGTTAAGAAGGATCACAAAACGGCGAAAAAAGATCCACCTAAGAAGGTTGATCAATCGAAATCAAAGGAGTATGTTGGTTCTACAGGTAAACAAAATGTTAACAAGGTTGTTAGCAAACCAACGACCAACAATAAAAAAATTTCCAAATGGTTATGGCCAACAAAAGGGAGAGTCATTAAAAACTTTTCTGCTGGAGATCAAGGGAATAAAGGTATTGATATCGCAGGACAGCGAGGTCAATCCGTCGTATCAACAGCAGGTGGCACCGTCGTTTATTCAGGCAATGCGCTACGTGGTTACGGTAATCTCGTGATTATAAAACATAACGACAATTACCTCAGCGCATATGCACATAATGACAGGTTGCTCGTACACGAAGGACAAAGTGTAAAAGCAGGCCAAAAGATTGCAACAATGGGCAGCTCAGGAACTAGCAGCGTTCGTTTGCACTTTGAAATTCGCTATCAAGGTAAGTCAGTGAATCCAAAACGCTACTTACCGTAATACTTTACTGTTAGGTAAAATAGCGACATTAGACGTAGTAATGTCTTGCTAGCTCGCCAGGGGGAGGCGCTATGAGTATCAGCAATACAGCAACGAAAGTCGAAGAATTCGAAATCGGTCAAGAAACGATGGAAACGTTTCGAGCCGAGAAACCAGCAAAACCAACTCAAGCTGAAGAAACCAAAGAAGAGTTTGACGCATCGACGAAAAGTCTTGATGCCACACAACTTTACCTAGGTGAAATCGGTTTTTCTCCACTACTTACCGCTGAAGAAGAAGTTCTGTATGCGCGTCGTGCCTTACGTGGCGATGAAGCAGCGCGTAAACGTATGATCGAAAGTAATCTTCGTTTGGTAGTGAAAATATCTCGTCGTTACAGCAACCGTGGCCTGGCACTTCTTGATCTGATTGAAGAAGGCAACTTGGGTTTGATCCGCGCGGTTGAAAAGTTCGATCCAGAGCGAGGTTTTAGATTCTCAACCTATGCCACATGGTGGATTCGCCAAACTATTGAACGTGCGTTGATGAACCAAACCCGTACAATTCGCTTACCTATTCATGTGGTTAAAGAGCTGAATATTTACCTGCGTACTGCACGTGAGTTGTCACAAAAGCTTGATCATGAGCCAACAGCAGAAGAAATTGCGACTCAGCTTGATAAGCCTGTTGATGATGTAAGTAAAATGCTGCGTCTCAATGAACGTATCAGCTCTGTGGATACTCCTATTGGTGGTGATGGCGAAAAAGCGCTGCTTGATATCATCCCAGATATCAACAACTCTGACCCAGAAGTTTCTACCCAAGATGACGACATTAAGAATTCGTTGATCCACTGGCTAGATGAGCTGAATCCAAAACAAAAAGAAGTCTTAGCACGCCGATTCGGGTTACTTGGCTACGAGCCATCTACTTTGGAAGAGGTTGGTCGTGAGATAAATCTGACGCGTGAACGTGTCCGCCAAATCCAAGTAGAAGGCCTGCGTCGTCTGCGAGAAATCCTTATCAAGCAAGGGCTAAATATGGAAAACCTATTTAGTGTGACTGAAGACTAGTTTTGAATTTGAAAACTGATAATGAAAAGCCTTGGACGATTCCAAGGCTTTTTTGATCGGTCTTGAGTACTTGAATTTACTATTGCGGTTTTCGCACCGGAAAAACTTTTACCAGTTTAATCCGGTTTTCTTCTAATTCCACAATCTCCATTGGATGACCAGAGACCTGCACGCTAAGGTGGCTTTCTGGGATATCTTCCAAGTGCTCAAGAATCAAACCATTGAGGGTTCTTGGTCCATCGGTAGGTAGTGCCCACTTCAGTCCCTTGTTGATATCGCGAATGTTTGCACTGCCTTCAATCAAGAAGCTGCCATCACCTTGTGGAGTGATTTCATCAGATAAGCTTGGTGCGATAGAGGTAGTAAACTCCCCCACGATCTCTTCCAAAATATCTTCTAAAGTAATCAGACCGATAATATCGCCGTACTCATCAACGATTAAACCAATTCGCTCTTTGTTGCGTTGGAACTTCAGTAGTTGCACGTTGAGCGGGGTACTTTCCGGAATGAAATAAACCTCATCGGCAGCACGGAGCAAGGTTTCCTTGGTAAACTCATTCTTCTCGAGCATTAAGCGGTATGACTCGCGCAGACGCAGCATACCGACGACTTCATCAATCTGATCGCGATACAAAACAACTCGTCCATGCGGAGAGTGAGTTAATTGACGAACGATCGATTTCCAATCATCGTTAATGTCGATACCTGTGATCTCATTGCGAGGCACCATGATGTCATTCACTGTGACATGCTCTAAATCGAGAATCGAAATCAACATATCTTGGTGGCGACGTGGAATCAAGCTGCCAGCTTCGTTCACTACGGTTCGAAGCTCTTCCGAACTTAAGTGATCATCGCCGCTATGGTCGGCCTTAATTCCCAGAAGTCGAATAAAGCCGTTAGTAATAAAGTTGACCAAGATAACTAACGGAGAAAGGACCTTCATTAAGATAGTCAGTACAACACTGCTAGCATATGAGACTCTCTCAGGGTAGAGGGCTGCGAGTGTTTTTGGTGTTACTTCGGCAAAAACCAGAATGACTAACGTTAGCGTACCAGTTGCAATAGCGACGCCGAGGTTGCCGAACAATCGCATACCCAGAATGGTGGCAATTGCAGAAGCAAGAATATTAACGAGGTTGTTGCCGATGAGAATTAGGCCGATTAAACGATCAGGGCGATCGAGCAGTCTCTCAACTCGTTTTGCCCCTTTGTGGCCGGTATTTGCTAGGTGCTTGAGGCGGTATCGGTTCAGAGCCATCATCCCTGTCTCGGAACCTGAAAAATATCCTGAAATAACAATAAGACACGCGAGTAGCGCAAATAAGATACCCGTTGAAATGTCGTCCAAAGCCAATCTTTTCCTTGTTATGTTTGGTTAATTTATGACCTAATTTTTAGGTTAAGTCAATTTTCAAAAGAGAACTGGATATTGTAAAAGAAAGGTGCGTTCGACGCACCTTTGCTGATACGAATGAAGCTAGCGAAGAATGATCTCTCGTACAAATCGGCTACCAAAGTAGGCCAAAGTGAGCAGCGTTGCGCCTGCTACAGAAAACCAAGTCACTTTTCGGCCACGCCAACCTTTCTGATAGTGGCCCCAAAGTAGCACTGAGTAGACCACCCACGCGATAAAAGAAAGGATGCCTTTATGTGCTTTCCCTTGAGCAAACATATCTTGCACAAAAACAAACCCAGTCAGCAGCGTACCTGTTAACAAGAGATTGCCTATCAAGATGATATTAAACAGTTGTCGCTCGACCATTAAAAGCGGTGGCAGGTTTGGGTTTATTACCAGTGCTTTCTTTGCTTTAAGTTTGTGGTCTAACCAAGCAAGTTGTAGGGCGTATAGTGCCCCGATAGTAAGAGTCGAGTAAGAAAATAGAGCAAAAGAAATATGAATCAGCAGCTTAGGATCTTGTTCTAAATGGGTAATAAAAGTACTCGGTAGGAAGGCTGCGGCCACGAGGTTAAGTGCTGAAAAACTATAAACCACAGGCAATAAGAACCAAAGGCGAGTTTTCAGCATTGCGCCACTCATTACTAAGGAGATGATAAAACCAATCAGTGAGGCAACATTTAGAATACTAAGGTTTTGGCCGGAGCTACCTAAGATAAGATCGCTAAGTAACCACGCATGAAACGCCAACGCTAGAATGGCACTAACGAAGACAGTTTTTACGCGGATACCTGTTTGATGTACAAGTCCCGGAACTATGGTTGCAATCGCTAATAGATACAGTATTGCGGCAACAACGGCGATTAGGTTGTCCATTATTCTCTATGAGCTGGTGGATTTTTAACAAATTATACCTTGCATCAACGGCTTGAGCTATGACTTATCACTTTCAATTGCACGACTTGAGATATCAAAGTTCATCTAGGCGGTGTCAAGCATGGGTTGGCTAAGGTATACTCATAGTAATTTTTCGCCATTATTGACTGGCGAGCCCCTTGCAAACCGTCAGGGTAAAGAGACTAAGATGTTTGAGAATTTAACGGATCGCTTATCCAAAACGCTGAAAAACATCAGCGGTAAAGGTCGTTTGACCGACGACAATATTAAAGAGACGTTGCGTGAAGTGCGTATGGCACTTCTCGAAGCCGATGTTGCACTTCCTGTTGTACGCGAGTTCATTAAGCGCATTAAAGAGAGTGCCGTAGGTGTTGAGGTATCTAAATCCCTCACACCAGGGCAAGAGTTCATTAAGATCGTTCAAGCCGAACTTGAAGCGGTGATGGGTGAATCCAACGAGGCGCTTAATCTAGCCGCTCAACCACCGGCAGTAGTATTAATGGCGGGTCTACAGGGTGCGGGTAAAACCACGTCTGTAGGTAAGCTTTCAAAACTACTAAAAGAGCGCGAGAAGAAGAAAGTCTTGGTTGTTTCTGCCGACGTTTACCGTCCTGCAGCGATTAAACAGCTAGAAACACTCGCTTCAGATGTTGGTGTTGATTTCTTCCCTTCTTCAGCTGATCAAAAGCCAATTGATATTGCTAATGCTGCAATCGACCATGCGAAGAAGAAATTCTACGATGTGTTGCTTGTCGATACTGCAGGTCGCTTAGCTGTCGATGAGCAGATGATGGCTGAGATTCAACAGCTACATACAGCGATCAATCCTGTCGAGACTCTGTTTGTGGTTGATGCCATGACAGGTCAAGATGCGGCGAATACGGCGAAAGCGTTTGGTGATGCGCTACCACTAACTGGTGTAGTTTTAACCAAAGTAGATGGTGATGCGCGCGGCGGTGCGGCGCTGTCGGTACGTCACATTACAGGCAAGCCAATTAAATTCTTGGGTGTTGGTGAGAAGACCGACGCGCTAGAACCCTTCCACCCAGATCGCGTCGCTTCACGTATTCTTGGTATGGGTGACGTGCTGTCGCTTATCGAAGATTTGCAGCGCAATGTCGACACTGAAAAAGCCGAGAAACTGGCCAAGAAGTTCAAAGAGAAGAAAGGCTTTGACCTTGAAGATTTCCGTGAACAACTCGGTCAAATGCAAAATATGGGCGGCATGATGGGGATGATGGACAAGCTACCTGGCATGAGCAACTTACCGGACAACGTAAAAGATAAAGTTGACGATAAGATGTTTAAGCAGATGGAAGCGATCATCAACTCTATGACAATGAAAGAGCGTCAGCGCCCTGAGCTAATTAAAGGCTCACGTAAAAAACGTATTGCTGCTGGCTCTGGTACTCAGGTTCAAGATGTTAACCGCTTATTAAAACAGTTCACTCAGATGCAGAAGATGATGAAGAAAATGCAGAAGGGTGGCATGAAAGGCATGATGCGCAATATGCAAGGCATGATGGGTGGCGGTATGGGTGGAATGGGAGGCGGTGGCTTCAATCCATTTGGTCGCTAATTTCACCCAGCAATAAAAATTTCAAGGTGTTAGCTAGCTCACAAACTTAGAATCCCCCAATTGTTTTGGAAGAAGAAAAGTTGTTGGTGAAAAAGTAGCTAAATACCTTGCATTGCTTCGGAATAAGAGTAAAATTCCGGAGCTTTATTTTGGCACGAGCCCCAAACTGTTTAGCGATAAATGGTTTCTGGGGTTAATTTTATTTTTGAGAAAGCAAAGAGGACGACATGGTAACCATTCGTTTGGCACGTCACGGCGCTAAGAAGCGTCCATTTTATCAAATCGTAGTAGCGGACAGCCGCAATGCAGCAACTGGCCGTTTCATCGAGAAAGTTGGTTTCTTCAACCCAACGGCTCAAGGTCAAGAAGAAGGTCTACGTCTAGACCTAGATCGCGTTAACCACTGGGTTGGTCAAGGCGCATCTCTATCTGACCGCGTAGCTAAGCTAGTTAAAGACGCTCAAAAAGCGGCTTAATTCTTATTTTAAGAAGTAGAAATTAGCTTATGTCGATGAAAGGTAAAGAAACAATGAGCGATGACAAGATTGTTGTAGGCAAGTTTGGTGCTACTTATGGCATTCGCGGTTGGCTCAAGGTTTTTTCCTACACAGACAATGCCGAAAGCATATTTGATTACTCGCCTTGGTTTATTAAACAAGGTGAAAAGTGGGTCGAGTACAAAGCAGAAAGTTGGAAGCGCCATAACAAAGGTTTGGTGGTGAAGCTTGAAGGTCTTGATGTGCGTGAAGACGCGCAGCTCATGACTAACTTTGAAATCTCAATTGACCCTGCTGTATTACCAGAATTGCCATCAGATGAATTCTATTGGCGTGATTTGATTGGAATGCACGTAGTAACTGATAAAGGTTACGATCTAGGTGTCGTCACTGACATGCTAGAGACGGGCTCCAACGATGTTCTCGTAATTAAAGCAAATCTAAAAGATGCTTTTGGGCAAAAGGAACGATTAATTCCGTTCCTTGAAGAGCAAGTGATCAAGAATATTGATCGCGAAGCTCAACGGATCGAAGTTGACTGGGATCCTGGATTCTAAACTCCAAACTACCAGAGCGAGATAAACATGTGGGTTGGCGTAATTAGCCTATTTCCTGAAATGTTCCGTTCTGTTACTGACTTTGGAGTAACAGGTCAAGCGGTTAAAAAAGGTCTTTTGTCGATTGAAACATGGAATCCTCGTGATTTCACGTACGACAAACATCGCACTGTTGATGACCGACCTTATGGTGGTGGCCCTGGTATGCTAATGATGGTTCAGCCTTTGCGCGATGCTATTCATGCAGCCAAACATGCCTCACCAGGTAAGACGAAAGTCATCTACCTTTCTCCTCAAGGTCGAAAACTTGACCAACAAGGGGTAGAAGAACTGGCGACAAACGAGAACTTGCTTCTTATTTGTGGTCGTTACGAAGGGGTAGATGAGCGTATCATCCAATCTGAAGTTGACGAAGAATGGTCAATTGGAGATTTTGTGATGACAGGTGGTGAAATACCAGCCATGACGTTGATAGATTCTGTCTCTCGGTTTGTTCCGGGTGTATTAGGAGATTTCGCGTCAGCAGAAGAAGATTCTTTTGCTAACGGCTTGTTAGATTGCCCTCACTATACGCGCCCTGAGGTGTTAGATGGTAAAGAAGTACCCGCGGTACTCAAGTCTGGCAACCATAAGGACATTCGTCGCTGGCGACTAAAGCAGTCGTTAGGCCGTACTTGGCTAAGAAGACCAGAACTCCTGGAAAACCTAGCTCTGACTGACGAACAGGAACAATTACTAGCCGAATTCATTAAAGAGAGTCGAGCTAAGTAACCTATTAAATTTAGTATCAGTTTATTCTAGGAATTTATTAAAATGAGTAACATCATCAAGGCTCTTGAAGAAGAGCAACTAAAATCAGACCTACCTAAATTTGCACCAGGTGACACTGTTGTAGTTCAAGTTAAGGTAAAAGAAGGTGAACGTGAGCGTCTACAGGCTTTTGAAGGCGTTGTAATCGCTATCCGTAACCGTGGTCTACACTCTGCTTTCACTGTACGTAAGATCTCTAACGGTGAAGGTGTTGAGCGTACGTTCCAAACACACTCTCCAATCGTTGATAGCATCGAAGTTAAACGCCGTGGTGCAGTACGTCGTGCCAAGTTGTACTACCTACGTGAACGTTCTGGTAAGTCTGCTCGTATTAAAGAGAAACTTGCTAAGAAGTAATGCTATAACTAGCGTTCTCATAGTATTAGCGGAGGCCAATTGGTCTCCGCTTTTTTATTTTAGGCGCTATGCCGGTGGTATTTCACGATAGCGGCGGCGTCGGTACTCATTTACTGGCGTAAACTCCGTTCCTCCTTCTTGCGCTCGCAAAATACTCCGCGCATATCGCTCTAAAATGTTGCTAGTTAGCTAATAAAAAAGCTGATGCTTTTATCACATCAGCTTCTCTTTATTCTCGCTTCTCGAATCTATTAATACTGCTCTTCTGACCAACCGTCGGCATCAGACATATCCGGTGCGCCCGGGATCGTATTTTCTTCGTCGGCCCATTCGCCAAAATCAATCATCTGACACTGTTTGCTGCAGAAGGGGCGGTAAGGGCTTTGCTCGCCCCATACAACGTCTTGGCCACATTGAGGGCAAGGAACGGTGGTAATCTTAGACATGGTGTTTCTCTGAACTTAAACAAAGGTGTGGGCTTAGTATAGCCCGATTATTAGATTTGCTGTTAGCTGCACACGGCGAGCTTAAACTCGATGTTTGCAACGGAAGCTTGCCCTGATTCGAATTCAATAAACTTGATAGCAAAGCGGTTTTTATGACCGGAAATCATAGGGTAAACGCCAAAACTCATCGGAATTTCCAAGCGGAGGATATTTGCTTCGTCGGCATCACTTTGATAGAAACCTGAATTTGCTTGGATTGAGCGGAAATGCCCAGTTTCACGGGTGAGCTTAAGCCATAACTTAAGAGCTTCGGCCAATGGTTTGAGTGACGATAACCATTGAGAGGCATCAGATTGCTTACTCTCTAGTGGCAGATGCAGCCAGTGATGAAGCGCCGGAAGATCAAAGCAGCATGAACCACCTGGTAGATTAAAGCGTTGTCTTATCGCACTAAGGAAGCGGTCCTCTTTGAGACTTTGTCCAAAGCGTTCTGCCCCCATTAGACTACTATGTACAGTGTCGACTTCACTTAAGATGTTTTGCAGCATTTCTTGGTCGACGCCTTCAACGTTAAGCCAAGAACGATAGGTCAGACGCTGCTTTTCAATATCTTTAGCCAGCTCACTCTTAAGTTGGATTTGTTCGAAAATCTCTAACAGATCGAATAAGGAGCGGTAGAAAATCAGGTGCTGCATATCATCACTAAACTGAGCAGCAACATCCAGTTGGTTCAGCAAGGCTTCAACGCGGAGGTAGATGCGAGTTTTCTCGTTCAGTGGATGTTCAAAATAATGCGTGGTCATCAATATGCGGCTCTGTATTCTTCAATCTTTATTCTCACCGATTTTCCCTACTGATTTCTAGGAACTTTTTATGTAATTCTGTGATTTGAGGCAAAAGTTTTTGGTTTTCTGTATTATTTTTAATCACATAATCCGCTATGGCTAATCTCTGCTCTCGCGTTGCTTGAGAAGAGAGAATCGCTTTGGCTTGCGTTGCGTCTACTTGGTCGCGCTCAATCGTACGTTGAATTTGAGTTTGTTCATCCACATCGACGACGAGTACCTTATCTGCAAGAGATTGTAGGTTGTTTTCAACCATCAAAGGTATGACTAATAAAGCATAGTCCGACTTAACGTCGGCAAGTTGAGTCATCATCTCGGTTCTAATCATCGGATGTAGCAAGCGGTTTAGCCACTCTTTTTGGCTCGGGTCACTAAAGATAATTTCTCTAAGCTTAGCGCGATCTAGCGCACCGTCTTGCTGGATGACACTGTTTCCAAAGTGCTGCTCAATGGCTTTTAAGCCTTGGCTCTCGGGTTCAACAACTTGCCTAGCTACGATGTCGGCATCTACAATTTCAATGCCAAAATTCTGCTGGAACAGGTCTGCAACGGTTGTTTTACCACTGGCAATCCCCCCCGTTATTCCAATAACTAGAGTCATTTTAAATTCCTAGAAAATTGCTGAAATACCAACTGAGAATGTCATTTCCCCACATCATGCTCAGCCAGCCTGCAATGGCTAAATACGGGCCAAATGGAAAGGCTTTATCTATCCCTTGGCTTTTCAGTTTGAGCTGAATTAAACCAAAGACTAAACCGACTAGCGATGAAAGGAGGATGATCATTGGCAAGTATTGCCAGCCAAGCCATGCCCCTAACGCAGCAAGCAGTTTGAAGTCACCATAACCCATACCTTCTTTGCCTGTTGCCAGTTTAAAAAGCCAGTACACGGACCATAAGGCAAGATAGCCTGCCATTGCACCAACGACCGAATCTTGGAGCGAGACCGGACTTATTTGAAATAGAGCCAGTGCGATTCCTGCCCATGTCAGAGGCAGTGTCAGTTGATCCGGCAGTAACATGGTATCGAGGTCGATGAAGGTGGCAGCGATGAGAACAAAGGTAAAAAACAGCAGTGCAATTGCGAAATAGCTGAACTCAAACTGATACGCAATAGCAAAACATAGGCTAGCACTTAGAAGTTCGACCAACGGGTAACGAACGCTGATCTTGTTGCTGCACTGACGGCATTTCCCTTTGAGGATTAGCCAGCTTAGAAGCGGAATGTTGTCGATAATTCGAATAGGAGCCTGGCATTTTGGGCAGGTTGAATTAGGCACACTCAGATTATACGTCCCTTGTGGCGGGGTAATTTGGTATTCAGGGAAGCTGTCTGCACATTCTGCTCGCCATTCGCGATCCATGATCACGGGAAGGCGATGGATAACAACATTCAAAAAGCTGCCTACGATAAGACCGAAAAGCGTTGCTAATGTAGGAAAAAGCCAAGGGTAGTAGTGAAAAATGTCCATAAAATAGGTACAGCTCTTAGGTTTAAAGCATTCAGTTCAAAGAGGTTAGCTCTGTATCTTATCCTAAGACACTCATCAAATTAAAGATAGGTAAATACATCGCGACAACGAGGCCACCGACAATCACGCCGAGAAAAATGATCAGTATCGGTTCGAGGATCCTGCCTAGATTATCTACGGTGTTATCTATTTCAAACTCGTAAACATCCGCAATTTTGTGCAGCATTTCGCCCAATCGCCCTGACTCTTCACCTATCATCACCATCTGTAGAACCATCTCAGGAAAACAGTGAGTGTGGCGCAGTGCAACGTAGAGCGGCATTCCTGCGGTGGTATCGAGTAACACCCTCTCCAAAGCGTTTTGGTAATGCTTACTTTGTGCTGTTTTTGCTGATGCCTTTAATCCTGCAAGTATTGGTATGCCAGCATTAAAGCTTGTTGCGAGCGTACGGCTAAATTTTGCTATCGAGGCCTTGGTAATAATTTTGCCAAGAACCGGGACTTTAAGTGTAATACGGCTTAGGGTTAACTGGGCCCGACGCGACTTGCTTAAGATAACTCTGAGCATAAAAAATATCACTGCGAGTAGCATTAGCCCCATTCCCGCATATGCTTGAGCAAAGTCGGATAGGAACAGCACTTGTCGAGTGAACCAAGGCAGTTGTGCGCCAAAACTATTAAACATGTCTTTAAACTGCGGAATCACCTTAGTAAGCATCAGGTAGGCAACGGACAAAGCCGTCAAGATTACCATTGTTGGATAGATGAGTGCTTTGACAACTTTAGCACTGAGTTGCTCAGACTTCTCTCTGTAGTTGGCGATGCGCGCAAACACTTCGGCCAGGTTGCCGGATTGCTCACCCGTTGCGACTAGGTCGACATAAAGCGAGTCGAACAGAGGACTTGCACTGCGCAGAGTCTCTGATAAGGCATGCCCAGACTCTATCTGTTTGGTGATATGACTGAGGATTGATCTCATCTCTGCTTTAGAGTGATTCTGAGTGATGATGTTTAATGCTTGAATAATCGGGATACCAGTCGCAAGCATGGTGCTTAATTGTCTGGTAAAAAGGGTAATGTCTTTTCTGTTTATCTTTTGCGTAAGACGAGTTAATACAGAAAGCGAGCGCTTTCTAAGCGTTTTCAGGCGAATTGATTGTTCGCTAAGCCGTTCCCTAACTTCGTGATCGTTTAGAGCAAGCGTGTAGCCAGAGACGAGTTTGCCTCTGTGATTAATCCCTTTCCAGCGGTAGCGCTTAAGTTGATTGCGAGAATACGGTTTCATTTAGTCTACCGATAAGTAGAGCACGCGTTGCAGCTCTTGATAGCTAGTGATGCCAGCGAGCAGTTTTTCAATTCCGGCTTCTTTTAAGGTTTGCATGCCACGCTTTTTGGCAGCATCTTCGATGGTTTTGGCATCTGCATCTTGGTTAATGAGTTGCACTAAGGTGTTGTCTATATCCATCACTTCATAGATCCCTGTTCGACCTGAATAACCTTGGTTACACTCACTGCAACCCTGCTCGTTGGCGAAGAATACTTTGCTTTGTGCGGCGATACCGGACTGCTGACATAGCGCGCTAGGCAAGGTTTGTTCAAGCTTGCAGTGCTGGCATAGTTTTCTTACTAGGCGCTGGGCAATGATTAAGCTGAGCGAAGATGAAATATTAAAGGGAGATATACCCATATGCTGTAAGCGGATGACGCTTTCAGCCGCAGAATTAGTGTGTAAGGTTGAAAGTACTAAATGACCGGTCTGCGCCGCTTTAACTGCAATTTCAGCGGTCTCCAGATCGCGTATTTCACCGACCATGACAATATCTGGATCTTGGCGGAGAAAAGCTCTAAGTGCCTGCGCAAAGTCTAGGCCAATTTTTGGATTGATTTGAACTTGATTGATTCCCGCCAGATTAATCTCGACAGGGTCTTCAGCCGTTGCGATGTTGACGTGTGGGGTATTGAGAAGTTTTAGCCCAGCGTAGAGTGAAACCGTTTTGCCACTTCCGGTTGGGCCTGTCATTAATATCATCCCCTGTGGTTTAGCAAGCGCCTGATGATATAAGGCTTGCTGTTGTGGGTTGTAACCAAGAACGTGGATATCTAACTCGGCACTGTTGCTATCGAGTAGGCGTAGAACGATTTTCTCCCCCCACAATGTCGGAAGGGTTGAAATACGGATATCGACAGCGGTGTCAGAGCTTAGTTGTAATTTGATTCGGCCATCTTGCGGTAGGCGTCGCTCAGCAATATCCAGTTTTGCGATGATTTTTAATCGCGCTGAAAGGCGGCGGCTTAGCGTATGGCTGGGCTGTTGGGTCTCGATTAGGATGCCATCACAGCGAAATCGCACACGGTAGGAGGCTTCATAAGGTTCAAAGTGAATGTCAGAAGCGCGCTTTCTGACTGCATCAAGCAAGATCTGGTTTATATAACGACTGACTGGTGAGCTGTCAGTGCTTAGGTCTTCAATCTCGCTCAGTTCGTCGTCAGACAATTCAACTAGGCTGGCAAGTTCTTGCTCATTAATCTCTTTGGTATGACTGGAGATCTCACCAGATATCACCGTGCCATAAAGGTGACGAATTGCCCCCTTGAGTTGTTTGATATCTGCAAGTACCAGTTCTATTTGTTTTCCGGTCGCAAAGCGAAACTCCTCTTCGATAGCTGAATTGGTAGGATCGGCAACTGCAACAAGCAGTTGGTGCTCACTTTGCCGAATAGGAACCGCACAATAGCGGTGAGTAAGTTCACGTAGGCCGAGCTTGTGACACACAGCTTGATAGTCATAGTTAATGAAATCGATAACGGGTAAGGCAAATATTTGTGAAAGGTGAGAGAGCAGTTGTGTGGGTGTTAACCAACCTAGCTCCAACAATACTTCAGGTGCTGATAGACCTGATGCATTAAGCCGTTCAACCAGCCGAGCTTCCTGAACAGTATCAAGTAGCTCGGCTTGGCGTAAGATAGAGGGGAGGTTGGTGAGCATTAGCTTGTTAACTGCAACCGTTAATGCTAACAGAACTTGCTGAACTTACGGTGCATGACCAATTGCCGTTGCTCGCTCTCGTTAGTATTACACTACTTCCTGAGCCTCCTCCTTCAGTCACATTGACAGTTATGGCTGAGGAAGCCACGTTAATATTGCCTATATGGAATGGGGCCGCATTGATAGCTGATGAATTGGCTGGTTCGCTGCCGTTAACTGCAATGTAATCTTCATAGTTGGTTTTTAACGCAGTTGCCGTCGCTAGCGCTGATCCTAGAGCCCCTTTTTGAACATAATTTTGATATTGAGGTACCGCAATAGCGGCTAATACTCCAATCACCGCAACAACAATCATCAATTCAATTAGAGTAAAGCCTTTTGTTTTGCGACTTTGTAAGGTTTGCATTGTTTCTCTCCGTGGGTAAAAGACTGAGTGAGGGAGAGAGTAGTGACGGAGTGTGTGAGCAGGAATGCTAGCTGGTGTGCTTTCCGAGCAATTTAGATAAAAATAGTCCTTAGTTGCATATAGAATGCAAATTGATCCGAGGTAGGGCAAGAATTGAAGCTAGTGAATTTATTTACATACAAAAATAGAGGCGCTTTGCCTCTATTTGGTCGTTGATAAATAAGTAAACTGCGAAGTTATGGTTACTTAAAGCGCATCGATAAGTCCATCGCCTTTAGGTGCTTAGTTAACGCACCTACTGAGATATAATCAACGCCTGTTTCCGCGTATTCTCGAATCGTCTCTAGCGTCACATTGCCTGAGTTTTCAAGAGCTGCGCGGCCTGCGTTAATCTTTACTGCTTCACGCATCATGTCAGTGGTGAAGTTGTCGAGCATGATGATATCGGCGCCTGCTTCGATCGCTTGTTGTAACTCATCTAAGCTTTCTGTCTCAACTTCGACAGGTTTGCCAGGGTTGAGTTCTTTCGCCGTTTTGATGGTTTGAGAAATCCCGCCGTTGGCAATAATGTGGTTTTCTTTGATTAGGTAAGCGTCAAATACACCGATACGATGGTTAAAGCCACCGCCACAGGCAACAGCATACTTAAGCGCGCTACGTAAGCCAGGAATGGTTTTACGAGTGTCGAGCAGGCGGCAACCTGTGCCTTCAATTTTCTCTGCGTATTCCGCTACCACGGTCGCACAACCAGAAAGAGTCTGGATAAAATTCATCGCATTGCGCTCTCCGGTAAGAAGAGCACGAGAAGGGCCAGATAGGGTGCATAATACTTGGTTTGGCTCTACTTTATCGCCATCTTCAACATTCCATTCGATGTTTACTTCACCACCAAGCTGCTTAAACACTTCGTCAGCCCAAGCTTTACCGCAAAAAACACCATGTTCACGGGTAATGATGGTGGCCTCGTTGTGCGCATCAGCGGGGATTAGACTTGCGGTAATATCAGCGGCTGGATCAAGAGTGCCACCAAGATCTTCCTTGATGGTATCCGCGACAGCACGGGAGATCTCTAAAGGAAGTTGCTGTTTCAAATATTCGAGACGTTCTTGGCTATTGTGTGTGTTTTTCATCGCAAATCTAATACGCAGTTGGACAAGAGGTGGGCATGATACGCTGACTGAGAGTGAAATTCAGCCATTAATCTCGCATTTCATCGCCAAACGGATAAAATCACACAATGAGTCATGATAATGAGCCGTCTATGATCGATGAAAATGGTTGGTACAACAAAGCCAGGCATGTTCCTTCGCCTTTTTTTGACCAGAGAAGTGACAGTAGTGATATTTCTCTTTTAGTTGTGCACAACATCAGCTTACCACCAGGTCAGTTTGGCGGGCCTTACATTGAACAATTCTTTACTGGGCAACTTGATCCGAATGCGCATCCGTTTTTTGCAGTCATTCATAAAATGGGGGTTTCAGCGCATTGCTTGATAAGGCGCGATGGTGAAGTGGTTCAGTTTGTGTCATTTTGCGCTAGAGCTTGGCATGCCGGAGCTTCGAGCTTCGCAGGCAGAGAGAAATGCAATGACTATTCAATCGGAATTGAACTAGAAGGCAGTGACTATGTTGCTTACAGCGATGAACAGTATCAAGCGTTGACGGAACTCACTAAGCAGATACAAATGAGCTACCCAAAAATCACTTTGCCGCGTATTACCGGTCATCAGTACATTGCACCGCTACGCAAAACCGATCCGGGTTTGGTATTTGATTGGGTGAGATTTAGAGATGCACTCCGCGGCTAAGAGCGTGAACGGACTGCATCCTTGAATCCGCTTCTAGAGCGTCTCTTGATACTCAAGCAAAATTTGTTCGACCCAAGTAGCGATACGTTCATCACTTAGTTCATATTGGGAGTCTTCATCAAGTGCAAGTCCGACAAATTTGCTGCCATCTTGGGTGAGTGCTTTGGAGGCTTCAAACTCGTAGTTGTCGTCGTTTGGCCAGTAACCAACAAAGTGAGCACCGGTCTTCTTTAGTTCGTCGTGCAACAGCCCCATTGCATCCAGATACCATTCGCCATAGCCTTCTTGATCGCCTAAACCAAAGAGCGCGACGGTTTTGCCACTTAGTGACACGCCATCGATTTGATCCCATAACTCGTTCCAGTCTTCTTGGATCTCACCAAAATCCCAGGTAGAAATGCCGACAATCAGAAAATCATAATCTGACATCAAAGAGAGTGGAGACTCTTTAACGTTGTGAATATCAACTAGATCTTCACCGATGATCGCGCGGATTTTCTCTGCTGCCATTTCGGTATAACAAGTTGTTGAGCCGTAAAATAGACCGATTTTCATAGCATGGTTTTGTATTTTGACAATTGGTGGTGAATTCTAACCACAAAATGGCGAGCTTTGCAGCGAATATCCGCTTTTGAGATGAATTTTTATAGCTTTATTGTTTTGTGGCACTTACATTTGACCGCACAACAAAATTATGAGGTATGCAGTGTCAGAACATATGTCGCCTGATCAAGGGTTAGTTGAACAGTTTTTAGATGCGATGTGGTTAGAGCGTGGCTTGTCTGAAAATACCCTTGCATCATACCGAAACGATCTTGTTAAACTGTTACAGTGGATGGCGCTACACAACTACCGCCTCGACTTTATCAGTTTATCTGGGCTGCAAGACTATCAAAGCTGGTTAGTTGATGAGGGCTATAAGCAAACCTCGCGAGCAAGAATGTTGTCTGCTATTCGAAGATTGTTTCAGTATCTACACCGTGAAAAAGTTCGCGGCGATGACCCCAGCGCACTGCTGGTGAGCCCTAAACTTCCTAAACGCTTGCCAAAAGATCTGACGGAAGAGCAAGTGGATGCTTTGCTTAATGCCCCTGATCCTAACGATCCCATGGAGTTGCGTGATAAAGCCATGTTAGAACTCTTGTACGCGACCGGGTTACGTGTGACCGAATTAGTTAGTTTGACGATGGAAAATGTCAGTTTGCGTCAAGGTGTGGTTCGGGTCACCGGTAAAGGGGGCAAAGAGCGTTTGGTGCCAATGGGTGAAAATGCTGTTGACTGGATTGAAACTTTTATCCATCAAGGCAGGTCTGAGTTACTTGGGGAGACAACCTCTGATGTGGTGTTTCCGAGCAAGCGAGCAAGACAAATGACTCGCCAAACGTTTTGGCATCGCATAAAGCATTATGCAGTATTGGCAGGGATTGATACTGAATTACTCTCGCCCCATGTATTAAGGCACGCGTTTGCAACTCATTTGCTGAACTATGGTGCAGACTTGCGCGTGGTACAGATGCTGTTAGGGCATAGTGACTTGTCCACAACACAAATTTATACTCATGTAGCAACAGAGCGATTGAAACAGCTACACAGTGAACACCATCCAAGGGCTTAACCGCTCATGGCTACAACTAAATCGATTTAAGGTGAATTGAATGAGCGTATTACGCCGAATGACTCTACTTACATTGCCACTTTTACTTGCTACACAAACTGTTTCGGCAGGCGATGTTAAATTTGATAAAGCACAGCTAGAAGAACGTTTTGCCAAACTAGGGTTAGAAGTAAAAGAGGTTGTACCTGCAGAGATTGACGGCCTAATCGAAGTGCAAACCAGCGGTGGGGTCCTGTTTGCCTCGCCAGATGGAGAATACTTTCTAGCGGGCACATTATATAAACTTGATGCAAGCGGTAAGTATGAAGATGTACTCGCCAAGCGCCAAGCGCCAATTAATGCGAAAAAAATAGAAGCTTTCAAAGATAGCATGATCGAGTTTAAGGCTGATAACGAGAAGTATGCAGTCACAGTGTTTACTGATATTACTTGTGGCTACTGTGTGCGTCTTCACAGCCAAATGAAAGGCTATAACGATCTTGGTATTACGGTACGATACATGGCTTACCCTCGACAAGGTGCAACTGGCTCCGTTGCGGATCAAATGGCGACAATTTGGGGAGCAAAAGATCCTCAAGCCGCAATGCATAACGGTAAGGTGAATCGAGAGTTTCCTGAAAAAAGTGAAGATTTCGCCAAATATCAGCAGATTATTAAACAGCACTATGCATTGGGTCGTGAGTTAGGCATTAGTGGTACACCAGCGATCTTCTTGCCAAATGGTGAAATGGTCGGTGGCTACCTCCCACCTGCTCAGTTGATTCAACGCTTAGAGCAAACGCAATAGTATACGCTTCACCATTCCTCTTTTTGAGGAATGGTGCTCTCCTTCCTTTAGATGCTGCCATAAGACCATGATAGAAATCCAACGTCGTCCTGAACCTGATTTAACACTACTTTCAATAGACTCTATCGCGCCGCTACTTAAGCGTATTTATATCAGTCGTGGAATTACATCGCAGCAGCAGCTAGATACAACGGCACGCGCACTGCACTCGTACCAAAAACTGCATGGTATTGATGCCGCAGTTGAGCTGTTATTTGAATCGATTCAACACAATAAGCGGATTATTATTGTGGGTGACTTTGATGCCGATGGAGCGACAAGTTCAGCGTTGTCGGTATTAGCACTGCGCATGCTTGGCTCAAACAATGTCGACTACCTAGTGCCAAACCGTTTTGAAGATGGCTATGGCCTTAGCCCGGAAGTGGTGGATCAGGCGATTGAAATTGGCGCTGAAGTGATCATGACCGTCGACAATGGTGTCTCTTCAATCGATGGTGTGCGTTATGCCAAACAGCAAGGTTTAAAGGTATTAGTTACCGATCACCATTTGCCGGGGCATGAGCTGCCAAACGTGGATGCTATGGTTAACCCAAACTTGCAAGAGTGTGCGTTTCCATCAAAAGCCTTGGCAGGAGTTGGCGTTGCTTTTTACTTGATGATGGCGCTTTGTGTTCATATGCGCAAAACGGGTTGGTTTGCTCAGCAAGGGATGGCAGAACCTAAGTTGATGGCGCTGATTGACTTAGTGGCACTCGGTACGGTTGCCGATGTCGTACCTCTGGATGAAAACAATCGCATTTTGGTTCATCAAGGTTTACAGCGAATCAGAGCGGGCAAAGCACGTCCGGGGATTCAAGCTCTAATTGAAGTGGCCAAGAGAGATTCCCGCCGCTTGGTGGCTTCTGATTTCGGATTTGCTTTAGGGCCGCGCATTAATGCTGCTGGTCGTTTAGATGATATGTCGTTTGGTGTTGAGCTGTTAATGGCAAACAACATTCATGCTGCGCGCAGAATGGCGAGCGAGTTAGATGGCTTGAACCAAACACGTAAAGAAATTGAAGAGGGCATGAAGCAAGAAGCGATGGCTTTCTGTGAACGGCTTCAGTTTGGTGATAAAGATATGCCCCACGGTTTGGTGCTTTTCCAGCGTGATTGGCATCAAGGCGTGATTGGTATTTTAGCATCACGCATCAAAGAAAAGTTTCATCGCCCAGTCATTGCGTTTGCTGATGGTGGTGAAGGCACGATTAAAGGCTCGTGCCGTTCTATCCCTGGCTTGCATATGCGTGACACCCTAGATCGTATTGATACCCAAAACCCAGGTTTAATTGTTAAGTTCGGTGGCCATGCGATGGCGGCGGGTTTAACCATTCTAGATAAAGATTTTGAACGCTTTTCTAAAATGTTTGACGAGGCAGTGAAGCAGGACTTGGATGAAGCGGCACTTAAAGGTGTGATTTTGTCTGATGGAGAATTAAAGCCAGAAGAGTTTTCAATGCATGTTGCCGAGATGCTTCGAGCTGGTGGCCCTTGGGGGCAAGCTTTTCCGGAGCCACTGTTTGATGGCGAATTCAAAGTGCTGCATCAAAAACTCGTTGGTGAGAAACACCTGAAACTGATGCTTGAACCTTTATACAAAGGCCACCCAACCAATATCATGATAGATGGCATCGCATTTAATGTTGACCTGCGCCGCTGGCCTGATGCCTCGGTGAAAACCGTTCGTTTGGCTTACAAGCTTGATATTAACGAGTTCCGTGGTAACCAGTCATTGCAACTGATGATTGACCATATTGAGGCGAGCTAGTAGATACCAATGCCTCATACCGAAAGTCTGTTATTCCACTGAGCGACGAAGGAGTGAGTAGGGAATCTCCAATGGTTTTCAACTCTCTTAAATTGAGATCCCAACTCGCTCTACCTCACTCCCGATAACTTTCCCCGCACATCGAACTTTCCTTCTCATTCCCTAACAACCTTTCATATTTATTTAAAACTGACCAATTAAACTGTGACGCCTAGCACGGTTTATTCCCGTCTGTTTATATTTTGTAATTGGTCATACCAATTTGATTGCTGTTTTAATCAGCTATTGTTATCAAAGTGTTGATGTAAGGCTTGTTCTATGATTTGGGTCAATTTTTGTCTGGAACTTGCGTTTTAATTATGTTAATTTTCTCGCCAACTTAAAATTGGTAATACCAATTGACTGCAAAAGAGTAGAAGAAAAACAACTATGGCTTATCAAAGGATTCGTCAGCCAAAACTTTCTGATGTGATTGAACAAGAGTTAGAAAGGCTGATTGTGGAAGGAACACTGTCTCCGGGGCAACAATTGCCTCCTGAGCGCGAACTGGCAAAACAGTTTGATGTTTCCCGTCCTTCAATCCGAGAAGCGATACAGCGTTTAGAAGCGAAACGTCTTCTTACTCGCCGTCAGGGTGGTGGCACTTTTGTTAGTGAGAACATCTGGACCAGCTTTTCTGATCCTCTGCTAAATTTATTGTCTAGCCACTCCGAAACTCAGCTGGATTTACTGGAAACGCGTCATGCGATGGAAGGTATAGCCGCTTATTTTGCAGCAGTTCGTGGTACCGAGGAAGACTTCGCTCGTATTCAGGCTTGCCTGAAAAACATCAGTGAAGAGCAAACTAAGAAGAATGTCGAAGCAGAATCAGCTGCGGTTATGCAGTTTTTGATCGCTTTAACAGAAGCTGCCCATAATGTGGTGCTTCTGCACATTGTTCGTAGCCTTGCGCCTTTGCTAGAGCAGAACGTCTTACAGAATTTAAAGCTCTTACACCGCCGCGATGAAGTGGTCGAAAAAGTAAGTAAACACCGAGCTAATATCGTGGATGCGATTGTTTCTGGTCAGCCTGAAAAGGCACGTGAAATGTCTCACTCACACTTAGCTTATATTGAAGAAACATTGTTGGATTTGACTCGTGAAGAGTCGCGCAGAGAGCGCTCTTTGCGTCGAATTCAGCAAGGTAACGATTCTTAACGAAGCGTTACTTAAATAACTAGATCCAACCAACAGAAGGATAGACCGCCATGTCTGACATGAAGCATGACGTAGATGCACTGGAAACTCAAGATTGGCTACAAGCACTTGAATCAGTTGTTCGTGAAGAAGGTGTTGAGCGTGCTCAGTTTCTACTAGAAACCGTTTTAGAAAAAGCACGTCTAGACGGCGTTGATATGCCAACAGGTATCAACACTAACTACATTAACACTATTCCAGCAGCACAAGAGCCAGCTTACCCAGGTGATGTGACTCTTGAACGTCGAATTCGCTCAATCATTCGCTGGAACGCAATCATGATCGTATTGCGTGCATCTAAGAAAGACCTAGACCTAGGTGGTCACATGGCTTCTTACCAGTCAGCAGCAGCGTTCTACGAAGTTTGTTTTAACCACTTCTTCCGTGCTCCAAACGAGACGGACGGTGGTGATCTAGTGTATTACCAAGGTCATATTTCACCAGGTATCTACTCGCGCGCATTCGTTGAAGGCCGTCTAACTGAAGAGCAGCTAGACAACTTCCGTCAAGAAGTAGACGGTAAAGGTGTTCCTTCATACCCGCACCCTAAACTGATGCCTGAGTTCTGGCAGTTCCCAACAGTATCTATGGGTCTTGGTCCAATCTCTGCTATTTACCAAGCGCGTTTCCTTAAGTATCTAAATGGTCGTGGTCTCAAAGATACTTCTGCTCAACGTGTCTACGCTTTCTTAGGCGATGGTGAGATGGATGAGCCAGAATCACGTGGTGCTATTTCTTTCGCTGCGCGTGAGAAGCTAGACAACCTATGTTTCCTAATCAACTGTAACTTACAGCGTCTAGATGGTCCTGTAATGGGTAACGGTAAGATCATTCAAGAGCTTGAAGGTCTATTTAAAGGTGCAGGCTGGAACGTAGTTAAAGTTATCTGGGGTAACAACTGGGATGCACTACTAGCTAAAGATACGACAGGTAAGCTACTCCAGCTTATGAACGAAACGATCGATGGCGACTACCAAACCTTCAAATCTAAAGATGGCGCATACGTACGTGAGCACTTCTTTGGTAAGTACCCAGAAACAGCCGCACTAGTTGCTGACATGACTGACGACCAAATCTTCGAATTGAAGCGTGGTGGTCACGACTCTTCTAAGCTGTTTGCTGCGTTTAACAATGCAAAAGAAACAGGCGGCAAGCCAACGGTAATTCTAGCTAAGACTGTTAAAGGTTACGGCATGGGTGAAGCGGCTGAAGGTAAGAACATCGCTCACGGTGTTAAGAAGATGGACATGACTCACGTTCAATACCTACGTGATCGTCTAGGTCTACAAGACATTCTTTCTGATGAGAAAGTAGCTGAACTTCCTTACCTCAAACTGGAAGAAGGCTCTGCTGAGTACGAATACCTACACGCCCGTCGTAAAGCACTGAAAGGTTACACGCCACAGCGTCTACCTAACTTCACGCAAGAATTCAAAGTACCAGAACTAGAAGAGTTCGCTCCTCTATTAGGTGCTCAGAAGCGTGAAATCTCAACGACTATGGCTTACGTTCGTACCTTGAACATCCTGCTGAAAGACAAGAATATTGGTAAGAACATTGTTCCTATCATTTGTGATGAAGCTCGTACGTTCGGTATGGAAGGGCTATTCCGTCAAGTGGGTATCTACAACCCAGACGGTCAAGAATACACACCTGAAGATAAAGGCATCGTTTCTTACTACAAAGAAGCAACGTCAGGCCAAGTTCTTCAAGAAGGTATCAACGAACTAGGTTCAATGGCATCTTGGGTTGCTGCTGCTACTTCTTACAGCACAAACGATCTGCCAATGATCCCGTTCTACATCTACTACTCAATGTTCGGTTTCCAACGTATTGGTGACATGGCATGGCTAGCAGGTGACCAACAAGCACGTGGCTTCTTACTAGGCGCTACCGCTGGTCGTACAACACTAAATGGTGAAGGTCTACAGCACGAAGATGGTCACTCGCACATCCAAGCGAACACGATCCCTAACTGTATCTCTTACGATCCAACATTCGCTTACGAGCTAGCAGTCATCATGCAAGATGGTATCCGTCGTATGTACGGCCCTGAGCAAGAAAACATTTACTACTACCTAACAGTAATGAATGAAAACTACGCAATGCCAGCAATGCCAGAAGGCGCGGAAGACGGCATCCGTAAAGGTATCTACAAGCTTGAATCTCACGAAGGTGCTAAGGGTAAAGTTCAGCTAATGAGCTCTGGTACTATCATGAACGAAGTACGTAAAGCAGCGACTATCCTAAGCGAAGAGTACGGCGTCGCATCTGACGTGTTCTCTGTAACTTCATTCAACGAGTTAACTCGTGATGGTCAAAATGCAGAGCGCTACAACATGCTTCACCCAGAAGCTGAAGCGAAAGTACCTTACATCACGACTGTTCTAGGTAAAGAGCCTGCAATCGCGGCAACAGACTACATGAAGAACTATGCTGAGCAAGTACGTGCGTACATGCCTTCTGAGTCTTACAAAGTTCTTGGTACTGACGGCTTCGGTCGTTCAGACAGCCGTGAAAACCTACGTCGTCACTTCGAAGTGAACGCGGGCTATGTAGTGGTTGCAGCACTAACTGAACTAGCGAAGCGAGGTGATGTTGAGAAGTCTGTTGTTACTGAAGCAATTGCTAAATTCAACATCGACACTGAAAAAACAAACCCACTTTACGCTTAATACAGCGCTTAACTAGAAGGTAAATAAGCAATGGCAATCGAAATTAATGTACCTGACATCGGTGCGGATGAGGTTGAAGTTACTGAGATTCTTGTAAGCGTTGGCGACAAGGTTGAAGAAGAGCAGTCTCTGATCACTGTTGAAGGCGACAAAGCTTCTATGGAAGTGCCAGCGTCTCAAGCAGGTATTGTTAAAGAAATCAAAGTAGCTGAAGGCGATTCAGTTTCTACTGGTTCTCTAATCATGCTGTTCGTTGAAGAGAATGTCGAAGCCGAAGGTGCAGCTGACGCTGCACCTGCTCCTGCGGCAGAAGCGGCTCCAGCAGCAGCTCCAGCAGCAGCGGCAGAGCTTAAAGAAGTTCACGTTCCAGATATCGGCGGCGACGAAGTAGAAGTTACTGAGATCATGGTTAAAGTTGGCGATGCAGTAGAAGAAGAGCAATCTCTAATCACTGTTGAAGGCGACAAAGCTTCTATGGAAGTACCAGCACCATTCGCAGGTACAGTGAAAGAGATCAAGATTGCTGAAGGTGATTCAGTAACGACGGGTTCTCTTGTGATGGTATTTGAAGTTGCCGGTTCTGGTGCTCCAGCTCCAGCGGCTTCTGCTCCAGTTGCAGCGGCACCAGCGGCCTCTGCAGAAAAAGAAGTAAATGTACCAGACATCGGCGGTGACGAAGTAGAAGTTACTGAAATCATGGTTAAAGTTGGCGATACAGTGGAAGAAGAGCAATCTCTAATCACTGTTGAAGGTGACAAAGCGTCGATGGAAGTACCAGCACCATTCGCTGGCACAGTAAAAGAGATCAAGATTGCTGAAGGCGATTCAGTAACGACTGGCTCTCTAATCATGGTATTCGAAGTAGCAGGCGCAGCTCCGGCACCAGTAGCAGCTCCTGCGGCAGCAGCAACTCCTGCTCCTGCGGCAGCATCTACTCCAGCAGTAAAAGCTGAAGCTCCTGCAGCTAACGATTTCCAAGAGAACGGTGACTACGCACACGCATCTCCAGTGGTTCGTCGTCTAGCTCGTGAATTTGGCGTTAACCTATCTAAGGTTAAAGGTACTGGTCGTAAGAGCCGTATCCTAAAAGAAGACGTTCAAGCTTACGTTAAAGATGCTCTCAAGCGTCTTGAATCTGGTGCGGCAGCATCTGGTAAAGGCGGTGACGGCAGCGCTCTTGGTTTACTACCTTGGCCAAAAGTTGACTTCAGCAAGTTTGGTGAAACGGAAGTTCAGAAGCTTTCTAAGATCAAGAAGATCTCTGGTGCTAACCTACACCGTAACTGGGTAATGATCCCACACGTTACACAGTGGGATAACGCAGACATCACTGAGCTAGAAGCATTCCGTAAAGAGCAGAACGCAATCGAAGCGAAGAAAGATACAGGTATGAAGATCACGCCACTTGTGTTCATCATGAAAGCCGTAGCGAAAGCGCTAGAAGCGTTCCCAGCGTTTAACTCATCGCTATCTGAAGATGGCGAAAGCATCATTCTCAAAAAGTACGTGAACGTAGGTATCGCAGTAGATACGCCAAACGGCCTTGTTGTTCCAGTATTTAAGGACGTCAACAAGAAAGGTATTTACGAGTTATCTGAAGAGCTAATGGCTGTGTCTAAGAAAGCACGTGCTGGTAAGCTAACTGCGGCTGACATGCAAGGTGGTTGTTTCACAATCTCTAGCCTTGGTGGCATCGGCGGTACTGCATTTACACCAATCGTAAATGCACCAGAAGTTGGTATCCTAGGTGTATCTAAGTCTGAAATGAAGCCAGTGTGGAACGGCAAAGAGTTCGAACCACGTCTACAACTTCCTCTGTCTCTATCATACGACCACCGTGTGATTGATGGCGCTGAAGGTGCGCGTTTCATTACGTTCCTAAATGGTGCGTTGTCAGACATTCGTCGTCTAGTTCTTTAATTAAAGATTGGATGATTTAGAGGCGGCATTAGAGCCGCCTCTACGACTAATAATTATCAGACAATTTGAATGCAGACCTTAGAGTCAATAAGGTTTTCTCAAGCGAATTGTTGTCTAGCTCACAGGCTAAATTGATTTACTTTTCACACCATTAACATCTCTGTAAACTGATGGCGGTCTGAAAACAACTGTTTAAAATAAACTGACTTGAACATATAGAATCAATACCCACTCAGCCTGTTAGGGATAATGACTACAAGAGGTCAAAATGAGCAAAGAAATTAAAGCCCAAGTAGTAGTACTTGGTGCAGGTCCTGCTGGTTACTCTGCCGCTTTCCGTTGTGCAGATTTAGGTCTAGAAACTGTACTTATCGAGCGTTACAGCACTCTTGGTGGTGTGTGTCTAAACGTGGGTTGTATCCCATCTAAAGCACTACTTCACGTATCTAAAGTTATCGAAGAAGCAAAAGCCCTTGCTGATCACGGTATCGTATTTGGTGAGCCGCAAACGGATATCGACAAGATCCGTAAGTGGAAAGAGAAGGTAATCAACCAACTAACTGGCGGTCTTGGCGGTATGGCTAAGATGCGTAAAGTGAATGTGGTTAACGGTTTTGGTAAATTCACTGGCCCTAACACTATCGAAGTGGAAGGCGAAGAAGGCAAAACTGTTGTTAACTTCGACAACGCTATCGTTGCAGCGGGTTCTCGCCCAATCAAACTACCATTTATCCCACATGAAGACCCACGTATTTGGGACTCAACTGACGCTCTAGAGCTGAAGGAAGTTCCAGGAAAGCTTCTTATCATGGGTGGTGGTATCATCGGTCTAGAAATGGGTACCGTATACCACTCTCTAGGTTCTCAGATCGATGTTGTTGAAATGTTCGACCAAGTTATCCCTGCTGCGGATAAAGATATCGTTAAAGTTTACACTAAGCGTATCAAGAACAAGTTCAACCTAATGCTTGAAACCAAAGTAACAGCAGTTGAAGCGAAAGAAGATGGTATCTACGTTTCAATGGAAGGCAAGAAAGCGCCTGCAGAAGCTGAGCGCTACGATGCGGTTCTTGTTGCTATCGGTCGTGTACCAAACGGTCAGCTTCTTGATGCAGAAAAAGCAGGTCTAGAAGTAGACGAGCGCGGTTTCATCAACGTTGATAAGCAAATGCGTACTAACGTGCCACACATCTTTGCTATCGGCGATATCGTTGGCCAACCAATGCTTGCTCATAAAGGTGTGCATGAAGGTCACGTTGCTGCTGAAGTTATTGCGGGTAAGAAGCATTACTTTGATCCTAAAGTTATCCCTTCAATTGCTTACACTGAGCCAGAAGTTGCATGGGTTGGTAAGACTGAGAAAGAAGCGAAAGCAGAAGGTATCAACTACGAGACAGCAACCTTCCCATGGGCTGCTTCAGGTCGTGCCATCGCCTCTGATTGTGCCGACGGTATGACTAAGCTTATTTTCGACAAAGAGACACACCGTGTTATTGGTGGTGCTATCGTGGGTACTAACGGTGGTGAACTACTGGGTGAAATCGGTCTGGCAATTGAAATGGGCTGTGATGCTGAAGATATTGCACTGACAATTCACGCTCACCCAACTCTGCATGAGTCTGTAGGTCTAGCGGCGGAAGTGTTTGAAGGGACTATCACTGACCTTCCAAACCCTAAAGCGAAAAAGAAGAAGTAATCAACTCTTCTAGCTGAATCGAAAAGCCGCTGAGATTTCTCAGCGGTTTTTTTACGCTTTAAATAACAAAGCCTGCTCGTGAGCAGGCTTTGTCTTAATGTGCGTCAGGCTTTTGGGTTACGCGTTTTTTGCGTGTTTGTAGATACAAAGCATGTCTAAGTAGCTATCTGTTAGCTTCTTCATACCTGCTTCATCTTGTGTACGGTTTGCTTGAACAAACAGTGAATAGAAGATGCCGTGGAACAGCGTTGCCAGTTCGGCAGGCTCGTGTTCCTCACACACCTCACCACGCTCAACCGCTTTAACAAACATATTTTGCACCAACAGTTGGTTGGTACGGTTTGTTGAAACAAACAGTGGCCATACTTCGTCACGAGTTGATGCGCTCCACTCAAACCACACTTTAAGCCAGTGGCAATCGTTGAGTACCAATTCAACCATCGCTGAAGTTAGGTTATTTAAGTTCTCTTTCGCATGAATATCCAAATCGATATTGTCAGATAGGAAGTTAGAGAATTGACGAACAACGTAGTTTAGGACGTCATCAACTAAATCTTCACGAGTTGGGAAGTAGTTGAAGACAGTCGCAACAGAAACTTGAGCAATCTCTGCAATGTCAGCATGACCACCGCGGCCGATGCCACGACGAGCGAACACTTCCAGTGCGATTTCCATTAGTTGCTGTTTTCTTTTTTGCGGTGAAAGACGCGTACGCGGTCTTTTAGCAATAGAGTCCATAGTTAATTTCCTTGCCAAATGAGTTGTTTATATTTTGTTTGGGCTTTTTGCCCTATTTATTAAATTATAATTTGCTGACGCCCTATGAGTGTAATGGTGCATATGATTAAGGTCAACGGTTTCCGACTATTTTATAATCACTTTTGTTAATATCGTGCTAAAGATCAATAAGAAATAATTCTGTGTTGCATGAATTATTTAGGCAAACGTTTTTCCTAGCTGCATGCTGGTGGTAAACTACGCGCCTAAATCTTGAGTGACTAAAGGGTCTGTTGACCTTTCGAGCTGATTTTTGCAGCAGTTTGTGGGTTCTTTATGCAAGGCAGAGGCTTTGAATTGTAGTTGCCCTACCTGATAAGCCGATAACGCAGCAGAAGGGAGCCACAAACGCTGCCCGAAGGGTTCGGCTAAAATCGTTTTTTGCTTTGTTAAGGGGTATTTACTTAGAATGACTAGGTTACACACCCCTTGCCGCGCCTAAAACGATTTTATCTCGAACAAAATTTAACCGCGAAAGGTCAACAGACCCTAGCTACGCTCTATACAGCTAACGTGAAAAACGAGATTGGTATGAAACATACAGTAGAAGTAATGATTTCTGAGCAGGAAGTCAGTGAACGAGTTAACGAGTTAGGCAAGCAAATTAGCGAGCATTACCAAGGTAGCGAGGATCTCGTCCTAGTAGGCCTATTGCGCGGTTCATTTGTGTTTATGGCTGATCTAGCTCGTAAAATTGACTTGACGCACCAGGTGGATTTCATGACGGCTTCTAGCTACGGTAATACAATGGAAAGCTCGCGCGATGTTCGTATCCTGAAAGATCTTGATGATGATATTAAAGGTAAAGATGTACTGCTCGTTGAAGATATTATCGATACAGGGAATACATTGAATAAAGTCAAAGAGATTCTTAGCCTGCGTGAACCTAAATCGATTGAGATTTGTACGCTACTTGACAAGCCTTCTCGTCGTGAAGTTGAGGTAGAAGTAAAGTGGATTGGTTTTGAAATCCCAGATGAGTTTGTTGTCGGTGTCGGTATCGACTACGCGCAAAAATACCGTCACCTACCGTACATTGGCAAAGTGGTCCCTCAAGAGTAACGCCACTCTTAAAGCTTATAACAGCAAAACGCCCGCTATGCTTAGCGGGCGTTTGTTTATCTTATTCGGTTAGCGACACAGAAGTTTATGCTGTGGGTTGAGGACACTTTCCATCGCTTTTTGATAAGAGCTTTCTACGCTTTCACGAGAGTTAGAACGAGCACCTAGGTATTCTAACTTGCCATCACCAATACCATAGACAACTCCGTGTATTTCGATATCTTGCCCGCGTTCCCAAGCATTTTGCATAATCGTCGAATTGGCTAAGTTGTAGACCTGTTCGACCACATTAATTTCGCCTAGTTTATCTGCACGATCTTGTTCTGGCATTGCTTCGAGATAATTGCGGTGCTTAAAGAAAAGATCACGAATATGCAGCAACCAGTTGTTGATTAAACCTAGTTGAGGGTTATCAATGGCGGCTTTGACACCACCACAGCCATAGTGACCACATACTATGACGTGTTTTACTTTCAGCACATCGACAGCATATTGCACGACAGATAGGCAATTAAGATCGGTATGAATCACTTGGTTAGCAACGTTACGGTGAACAAATAGCTCGCCAGAGTAGAGTCCTGTTAATCGCTCAGCAGGTACTCGGCTATCTGAACAGCCGATCCAGAGAAACCCCGGGCTTTGTCCTTGTTCCAGTTTGGTAAAGTATTCAGGGCGCTCTGCCTTGATTGACTCCGACCATTTCGAATTGTTCTCAAATAACTGTTTAATTTCCGGCATCTTACTCACAACCCTTAAAAAAAATCTTTCATCACTATACACAATGTTACAATTTCGTTCCTGTCAAAATTAGGTGAAATGGTACTCATCTGACGTGTTTGCGCGCCAAAAATCATAAACTTAGTCGCTATCCTAACTAATGGTTATAACGTATGAGTGATGAGATGCAATTAACACTTATCTCTTACAAGTAACATTTGTTAAGGTGATGGAGTTAGCTACTTTTCGCAGCAAATTACTTACATTTCGCGTAAATTTCAGCTACAAAAACTAAGGTTATTCCTTTCGGTTTCTCACAGTAACCAGAATAACTTAAAACCAGTATGTTGTGACTATGTTCAGAGAAGCCTGTCGTTTTAAGTAAAGTGATAGGCGAAGCACTCTGCGGACAATGACATGTGAGACATGGAGTAAAGTTTTGTTTTTTAGTCGTTTTGAAGATATGAATCTCAAAGGAGATTTATTTGGTGGTGTCACCACGGCTATTATCTCGTTGCCACTGGCGTTAGCTTTTGGTGTGGCTTCCGGTGCCGGGGCTGAAGCGGGTTTATGGGGTGCGATCATGGTGGGGTTGTTCGCTGCCTTGTTTGGTGGTTCGAACACATTAATTTCTGAACCAACTGGCCCTATGACCGTTATTATGACTGCGGTTCTGACTAGCATGTTGGCTAAATACCCTGAAACGGGTATGGCGATGACCTTTACTGTGGTCATGATGGCTGGTGCTTTTCAGGTATTGCTCGGCACGTTAAAGTTAGGAAAATACGTAACTTTGATGCCATATAGCGTAATTTCTGGCTTTATGTCGGGAATTGGCGTGATTTTAATTATTCTCCAGATATCTCCGTTGCTTGGACAAGCGGCTCCCGCTGGCGGGGTGATGGGCACCTTGTCCGCGATTCCAGATATCGTCGCCAACATGAAATTTAGCGAACTCTTTCTCGGACTGTTAACGCTGGGTATTCTGTTTTTCTTCCCTAAAAAGTACCGTCGTTATGTACCTGCTCAGTTAGTTGCTTTAGTTGCGGTGACTTTACTGTCAGTCGTGATCTTTGATACCGATTCGATTCGTCGTATTGGTGAAATTCCGGCAGGCTTACCGTCACTTGTTATTCCGCATATCGACGCCGCGATGTTCACAGAGATGGTTATAGATGCACTAGTGCTTGGTACATTAGGCTGCATTGATACCTTGCTGACAGCGGTTATTGGTGATTCCTTAACACGTAAGGAGCATGACTCCGACAAAGAGCTGCGCGGTCAAGGTTTGGCTAACATTATTTCTGGCCTGTTTGGTGCACTACCGGGTGCTGGCGCGACTATGGGCACAGTAACCAATATTCAGGTTGGTGCTCGTTCGCCGCTTTCAGGCGTTGTTCGTGCCCTGGTGCTTGCACTGGTTGTACTGGTTGCAGGTGGATTGACCGAACCTATTCCAATGGCTGTGTTGGCGGGTATTGCGGTGTACGTCGGATTTAATATTCTCGATTGGAGTTTTATCCAACGAGCGCACAAAGTAAGCTTTGCTGGTATGGCTGTCATGTACGGGGTAATGCTACTTACGGTGTTTGTTGACTTGATTGTGGCTGTTGGGCTTGGTGTCTTTATTTCCAACATCATTATCATTGAACGCCTAAGTCGTGAGCAGGCTCGTCAGGTTAAAGCGATCAGTGACGCCGATGAAGATGACGTGCCGCTAACCGACAGTGAACGCGGATTGCTTGATATGGCGAATGGCAAGGTATTGTTCTTTTATCTGTCCGGGCCGATGATTTTTAGCGTTTCTAAAGCGATTTCTCGTCAACATACCAGTATCTCGGACTACGAAGTGATGATCTTAGATCTGACCGATGTGCCTATGATTGATGTCACTGTGGGTTTAGCACTAGAGAATGCTATCAAAGATGCACTTGATGCAAATTGCCAAGTTTATCTGCTGTGCCCGAATGAAAAGACGCGTCAGCAACTTGAGAAATTCCATGTAATAGATTTGGTTCCTCAGGACAACACCTTTAAGTTCCGCTATGAGGCACTTAAAGCGGCAGTTAAACATGTTGCTACCGATGAGCATCAGTTCGAAGCTGTATAATCAAAGGCTTACATAAAAAAAGCGACGCCATTGAAGGTAACTTTGATGGCGTTTTTTTATTTCACTCCTTTCATTTCCAATTTATTCGAAAGGTTTAATTGTAATCATCGTTATTCAACGATAAACTGAATTACAAATAAGATGTAGCAATGGCAATCGAATTATATGTATGCACTAGAAATTGAGCAGCTTCGTAAAACTTATGCTGGTGGGTTCGAAGCGCTTAAAGGTATTAGTTTAAATGTTGCTAAAGGGGATTTTTACGCCTTGCTTGGCCCGAATGGGGCGGGCAAATCAACTACGATCGGTGTTATCTCTTCGTTAGTAAACAAGACTTCGGGTCAAGTTAAGGTGTTCGGCTATGACATCGACAAAGATCTAGAACTGGCTAAGCAAAATCTTGGTTTAGTACCACAAGAATTTAACTTTAATCAGTTTGAAACCGTTGAACAGATCGTTTTACAGCAAGCGGGCTACTACGGCGTTTCTAAACACCTTGCTAAAGAAAGAGCTAAAAAGTACTTAACTAAGCTCGATTTGTGGGAAAAACGTAGTGAACGTGCAAGAAACCTATCAGGTGGTATGAAGCGTCGTTTGATGATTGCCCGCGCGCTTATGCATGAGCCTCAGTTGCTGATTCTTGATGAGCCGACGGCTGGGGTTGATATTGAGTTACGTCGTTCAATGTGGACGTTTTTAAAAGAAATTAACTCACAGCAGGGTATTACCATCATTCTCACCACTCACTACCTTGAAGAAGCTGAAATGTTGTGTCGCAACATTGGCATCATCAATAAAGGTGAATTGATTGAAAATACCAGCATGAAAGAACTGCTCAGTAAACTCCATGTTGAAACCTTTATTCTCGATTTAGCGCAAGGTAGCCCAGAGCCGAGATTGTCCGGAGTGAATAGCCAGACATTTGCTAACGGTTCGCTAGAAATTGAAATTGGAAAAACGCAAGGTTTAAACGCGATCTTCACTCAGCTTACCGAACAGGGTGTGAAGGTACTTTCGATGCGCAACAAGGCTAATCGCCTGGAAGAGTTGTTTGTCAGTATCGTTAATGAAGGAGGGCAGTAGTATGTATCGCCTATATTGGACCGCCTTTTGTAGCCTGCTGACAAAAGAAATCAATCGCTTTACTCGTATTTGGGTGCAAACTTTAGTTCCGCCGGCGATTACCATGACGCTTTATTTCATCATCTTTGGCAGCCTAATAGGATCGCGGATCGGTGAAATGAACGGTTTTAGCTATATGGAATACATTGTGCCTGGTTTGATCATGATGTCGGTGATTACCAACTCATACTCCAATGTTGCGTCGTCGTTTTTCAGTGCTAAGTTCCAGAAAAATATTGAAGAGTTGCTAGTTGCACCAGTGCCTAACTATGTGATTATTCTTGGCTTTGTTATGGGTGGTGTAGTGCGTGGTTTGCTGGTGGGTACGATTGTGACTTTGGTATCGTTATTCTTTGTTGATCTTCAAGTCGAACATTGGGGGATCATTATCGCCACGGTATTTATGACTTCTGTTGTGTTCTCACTAGGTGGCTTGATCAATGCAGTGTTCGCCAAGACTTTCGATGATATCTCGATTATCCCAACCTTTGTCCTCACGCCATTGACTTACCTTGGGGGGGTATTCTACTCAATCAGTCTGTTACCTGAATTCTGGCAAGGTGTGTCTAAGATCAACCCGATCGTGTATATGGTCAATGCATTCCGCTACGGATTCCTAGGAGTTTCTGATGTCGGTATTGTGACTTCGTTTAGTGTGCTTGGGGTGTTTGTTGTTGCTTTGTATGCTGTAGCCCATTACCTAGTGACGCGTGGGATTGGTTTGCGTAGTTAGTTATCCAGTTATCCAGTTATCCAAATAATAAAGGCTTGGTGCAATGCATCAAGCCTTTTAACTTTCTCGCTATTCAGCGCTTTCTGAAGGCGTTTCTGCTGTTTCTTCTTCCTTAGTTTCAACAACCAATTCAACCACTTGGTTATCGATAAGACGTGCTTTACCTAAGAAAGCAGACATTAGAATCACCGCTTGAGCTGTCTCGGCAGTGATTGTTTGCAGAGTGCGTGCGTCACGAATAAAGATTTCATCTGGTTGTAGGCCGGCAGCACGTAGCTGATCGCTTGCATCTTCAATGATAGACGCGTAGTCGTCGCGGCCGCCTCGAATCGCACTGCTAATCCAACGCATGGTGCGTGCAAGCACAGGAGCACGCTGGCGTTCATCAATGGTTAGCAAGCCATTACGAGAACTCATTGCTAAGCCGTCCATTTCACGTACCGTTGGCACGCCAATGATGTCGATATCGAGTGCCAAGTCTTCAGCCATCTTGCGGATCACGGCAAGTTGCTGGAAGTCTTTCTCACCAAAGCAGGCAACATCTGGTTGAACGATATTAAACAGCTTAGTCACAACGGTTGCTACGCCGCGGAAGTGACCTGGACGAGACGCACCTTCAAGGATGTTTGAGAGCCCAGGTACTTCAATTGAAGTTTGGCTCTCAACACCATTGGGGTAAATGATCTCAGGCGTTGGTGTGAAGATAACTTCTACCCCTTCGCTACTTAGTTTGCTGAGGTCATCTTCTAAGGTGCGAGGATAGTTGTTTAAGTCGTCAGCGCGGTCAAACTGCATAGGGTTGACGAAAATGCTAACCACGACGATCTCTGCGTGTTCACGCGCTTTGCGCACCAATGTTAAGTGACCTTCGTGAAGGTTGCCCATCGTTGGAACAAAAGCCACCTTACGGCCATCTCGCTTGTACTGCTTAATCTGCTCTCTAAGAGCACCAATTTCAGCAAAAGTTTGCATGACAATAATCCTTACGCGATTGTGTGTGCATCGTCTGGGAAAGCACCGCTTTCGACGTCTTGCTTGTATTTGGTTACAGCTTTACGCATGTCACCCGTTTCAGCAAGGAAGTTTTTCGAGAATTTTGGCATGTAGTTCGCTGCAATACCAAACATATCGTGCATAACTAGGATTTGACCATCAGTGACATTTCCTGCGCCAATACCAATTACTGGCACATCACACACCTCGGTGATTCGAGCTGCTAAATCTTTTGGTACACATTCAAGTAAAATGATTTGTGCCCCTGCTTCTTGCAAGGCAAGTGCATCTCGAACCATGCGATCGGCTTTATCTTGTTCACGACCTTGAACCTTAAAGCCGCCAAAGATATTGACTGACTGTGGCGTTAAACCTAGATGAGCACAGACAGGAACCGCGCGTTCTGTAAGCATTTTCACTGTGTCGACTAACCAGTCGCCACCTTCAATTTTTACCATGTTTGCACCAGCACGCATCAGAGTTGCTGCGTTCTCACACGCTTGTTCAGGGGTTGCGTAGCTCATAAATGGCATATCAGCCATCAATAGGCAATTTGGGCTTCCTGCGCGCACACTGCGAGTGTGGTAAGCGAGCTGTTCAACTGTCACGGGGAGAGTCGAAGATTCACCTTGTAGCACCATGCCAAGTGAATCACCGACGAGCAGTACTGGCATCTCTTGGCTTTCGAATAGCTGAGCAAAGCTCGCATCGTAAGCGGTAGAAGTTGCAAATTTACGACCTTCTTGTTTCCACTTCATAAGATCGTTGATAGAAATTTTTTTCATGATTTTTCCTTACCGGAGTTGGCTATGATTGCCAAATACGCAGACCGTTTTGCTCAACGACTTTAAGTAAGTCTGTTAGTCTGGTCCCACATGGGAGGGTTAAACTTGGTGCGATTTCTGCGAGCGGGTAGAGCACAAATTCACGCTCTTTCATTCCGTAGTGAGGAACGACTAAACGCTCGGAATCGATTACCTCATTGCCATAAAGAACAATATCGAGATCTAAGGTTCTTGGCCCCCATCGTTCTTCTTTACGGACACGCCCTTGCTCAAGTTCAATAGCTTGGGTGCTATCAAGTAGTTCAAGAGGCGTTAATTCTGTTTTTACTTCTACTACCGCATTGATGTAGTCAGGTTGATCTTGAGGCCCCATCGGTGTACTGCTGTACAACGACGAGCTACGCACAAACTCTGATTTAGGCAGTTGTTTTAAGGCATCAATGGCCACATTGGCTTGCGAGACAGGATCGCCAAGATTACTGCCTACAGCGATAAATACCGTGATCATGATGATGCCTTTGGCTTTTTCTTGCGGTAGTTCTTGCGACGGCGTGGCTTTGGTAGACCGTCAGCAGATGCATCGAGATCAGCGACCATAGCTTGACGCATATTACGGCCTGCGTTTTGGAACGTTTCCCACCACTTAGCCAGCTGCTCGGTGTCACCTTGTTCAATTTCACCGCGCATCTCTAAGAAATCAAAACCTGCGCGGAATTTGTTGAGTTCCATTAAACGGAAGGCTCGTTTACCGTTGCGGCGTGGCATACGTAATTGCAGTTGCCAAATTTCGCGAATAGTTGCGGTATGACGGCGGGGAATCGCTATAGTACGTACCTGATCATCAAGAACATAGTTGCTGGCTTCCATAATTGCGTCATAGAAAGCAAGCTTACGCTTCTCCATTAACTGCTTAGCTTTCTCTTGAAGTGGGTACCAAAGCATCGCGGCGAACATAAACGCAGGATTAATACGCTTGCCTTCTTCAATTCGTTGGTCAGTAGAATCCAATACAAGGTCGAGCATTTGCTCTGTCTGCGATGAGTAATCCTCTGTGAAGAACTCAGCAATGGCCGGAAATAGCTGCTGGAACAAGTTGTATTCGCGCATCAGGTGGTAGGTTTCTAGGCCATGACCCGATTGCAGCATCTTCAATGACTCTTCATAAAGACGTGCTGGTGGGATGTCTTGCAGTAAAGTTGACAGTGCTTCAATTGGCTCAGCGGTGTCTTCTTCGATGTCGAAGTCGAGCTTTACCGCAAAGCGGATCGCACGCAACATACGTACGGGATCTTCGCGATAGCGTGTTTCAGGGTCACCAAGCAAACGAATCAGCCTGTCTTCTAGATCTTCTATGCCACCAGCGTAATCATGAATCGAGTAGTCACCAATGCTGTAGTACATCGCATTGACGGTAAAGTCGCGACGTTCGGCATCTTCATCAATGGTGCCGTAAACATTGTCACGCAGCAACATACCTTCTTTCGACTGTTGCGAGACATTTTTGCTCGGTTCTTGATGGTGACCACGGAATGTCGCCACTTCAATGATGTCGCGACCAAACATAATGTGGGCTAGGCGGAATCGACGGCCAATTAAACGGCAGTTTTTGAACAGTTGCCTGATTTGCTCTGGTGTGGCATTAGTTGCAATGTCGAAATCTTTAGGCGCTTGACCAAGAAGTAAGTCTCGAACACCACCACCAACAAGATATGCGTCGAAGCCTGCACCATGAAGACGGTATAGCACCTTCAATGCATTATCACTGATTTTTTTGCGCGAGATGTTATGCTCTTGGCGAGTAATAATATTTAAATCGAGTTCAGTAATTGCTCGAGATTCGCTGGGTGTATAGTCGTTTTTATTCATGTGCATCTGGCAATAATTGGTTAAACCAACTTTGCTTGAGTTTAGTTTCTTAGGCCCGCAAGGGGCGAATTTGCGGCTAATGATAGCCTACAGCGAGCGGTTTGAGAATAATGGTGTGATCTCAGTCGATGAAGGCAGTTGAGTAACATGCCAGTTCTGCACGCCCCATTCAATGATTTCATCTATGCTCGACCGACGAATTTCTTCCGTAGTATCAAACCCTAAGAACTGCATTGCATCAAGTAATGCTGGCTTAGGATTATCGTTATTTACCGCTTTTGCATGATTTTGTTTGGATAACTTGTGACCATTTGTATCAAGGGCTAACGGAAGGTGCAAATAGTTTACTGGTGTTCTATCTAGCATTTTATAAAGGCTTATTTGCCTGCCCGTTGGCTCAATTAAGTCTGCTCCACGTACTACTTCAGTCACGCCTTGGTCAATGTCATCCAATACTACAGCAAGGTTATAGGCGAACAATCCATCGCGGCGCTTGATAATAAAATCTTCATTTGCCAAAGAGGTAGGGATAGTCAATTTGCCGTGGCGCTTGTCATCAAACTGGTAAACAGGCTGAGTCATACACAAGCGAATCGCACATTGATCTTGATGGGTTAAGCCAAGATCGCGGCAGGTTCCAGTATAGAAGCCACCGAGCGCTTTAATCTGCTTACGTGTACACTGGCAATAATACGCCTGTCCTGATTTTAGCCAGCGCTCTATTTGCGATTGATACAGCTCATGCCGTTTACTTTGATAAACCACTTCGCCATCCCAATAGAGATGATACGCTTCTAAGGTTTGCAAAATCAAAGTGGCTGCCCCTGGCATTTCGCGCGGAGGATCTAAGTCTTCAATTCTCACTAGCCATTGGCCTTGGTGAGCTTTGGCTTGAAAATAACTACCCAATGCGGCAATCAAAGAGCCAAAATGCAAAGGGCCAGATGGAGATGGAGCGAAGCGACCAATATAACTCATACTGTTTTTTAATCGTGATACAAACCAAAAAGGGAGCCACAGCTCCCTTCAATAGTCATTGCAAGTTTGTATTAACCTTGCATTTGCTTCTCTTTGATTTCTGCAAGAGTTTTACAGTCAATACAAAGGTCTGCGGTTGGGCGAGCTTCTAGACGACGAATACCGATCTCGACACCACAAGATTCACAGAAGCCAAAGTCGTCTTCTTCGATCTTGTTCAACGTCTTTTCGATTTTTTTAATCAGACGACGTTCACGGTCACGGTTACGTAGCTCTAAGCTGAACTCTTCTTCTTGAGAAGCACGGTCAACGGGATCTGGGAAATTTGCGGCCTCGTCCTGCATATGGTGTACAGTGCGATCAACTTCTTCCCTGAGCTGGTTGCGCCAAGCTGATAGAATTTTTGTAAAATGAGCCAACTGCTCAGGTGACATGTATTCTTCACCCGCTTTCTCTGTGTATGGCTCAACCCCTGCAATGGCTAGGATGCCTAGCGCTTTTTTCTTTGATTCTGGCATGCAGCATCTCCTACTAACACCTAGTCAACTGCGCTCGCAGTTATTTTTAAGGCGGGTATCTATAGCAAAAAGAATCATTGGAGGCAAATACTGGAGACTAAACTTACCGTCATTGTGAAGGTTACATCATTTTTGGCCATTAATGGCTAAATTTGAGTGACTTGACTAGTTTGATCTCATTGCTTGAAAGTTCTGCTTTGTAGCACAGTACTTCCACTCCTTGTTCTTGAGCGTATTTCAGTAATTGTGAATATTTGGCGTCTATATGGAGTGCGGGAGAGACTTTTTCAATCCCTGAATGTAAAACAGTGAACAAAAGTATCGCTCTGCTTCCAGATTGCACCATTTCTGTGAGTTCTCTCAGATGTTTTTGTCCACGGGTAGTGACCGCATCTGGGAAATACCCTTGGCCTTGTAATTCCTCATCCAATAAGGTGACGCTTTTAACCTCTATATAGCATTTTGGTTGATTTTCTGAATTGAGCAAGATATCAATCCGGCTATTTTCATTGCCATATTTTACTTCTGTTTGAAGTTGGTCATAGCCTTGTAGCTCTGCAATCACTCCTGACTCTATTGCTTCTACCGCTAATTGATTTGCTCGCACGGTGTTAATACAGATGCGATGACCTTGGCTTGTTTCTGTTAGCTCCCAACTGTTTGGGTATTTACGCTTAGGGTTGTCAGAGGTTGAATACCATACTTTATTACCGGGGGTCGCACAGCCAGTCATGGCACCAGTGTTGGCACAATGGATTGTGCGTTCACTGCCATCTGGCAAAGTAATGTCGGTGAGAAAGCGCTTATAACGCTTAACTAACGTGGCTGATTCTAAAGGTGGATCGAACTTCATTTGGGACTAGTTACTGTTTTTATGTACAATAGTTGTCAACATTACACCATAAGGTCTCTCCATTGTCACAACTGCCTATTGAAGGCGTGATGCCAGAATTGCTTTCTGGTGTTCGCACTTGTTCTCAACTGATCCTTAAAGCAGCACCAGGTGCTGGTAAGTCAACCTATTTTCCGTTGAAACTGCTAGAGCAGAAAGTGGTTAAAGGCAAGATCATTATGCTTGAACCAAGGCGATTAGCGGCACGTAATATTGCTCGATACCTTGCCCAGCAACTGGGTGAAAGCGTCGGGCAGCGTGTGGGTTATCGCGTTCGAGGTGAGAACCAGACCAGTCAGCAGACTCAATTGGAAGTGGTAACGGAAGGTATCCTTACGCGCATGATTCAGTCCGATCCTGAACTGACAGATGTTGATTTGATCATTTTCGACGAATTTCACGAGCGTAGTATTCATGCCGATACGGCTTTGGCATTTTGCTTAGAGATTCAGGAAGCACTGCGTGATGATCTTAAGCTAGTGGTAATGTCGGCAACGTTAGATCAACACGCTCTATCTCGTTTACTCCCTAAGTCAGAGTATGTTGAGTCACAAGGACGTAGCTACCCTGTTGAACATCGTTATGTGCCACTAAAGCCAAATGAGCGTTTGGAAGATCAGGTAGCAAAGCAAATCACAGCTCTGATGGGCAATGAATCAGGATCTTTACTGGCTTTTCTTCCCGGAGTGGCGGCGATCAAACGTGTCGAAGAGCGTTTACACCCGTTGTCGAGTGAGATTCAGGTTTGTCCTCTCTATGGTCAGTTAGATTTCTCACAACAACAAGCTGCCATTCAACCTGCGGCGCGTGGTCAACGTAAGGTAGTGTTGGCAACTAATATTGCTGAAACCTCACTCACCATCGAAGGGATCAGACTGGTGGTCGATTGTGGTTATGAACGCGTGGCTAAGTTTGATCTAAAAAGTGGTGTGACGCGTTTAGAGCAGACGCGTATTGCCCAATCTTCAGCGGAGCAAAGATCTGGGCGGGCTGGGCGAATCGAAGCGGGTATTTGTGTGCGCTTATACTCCGAAGGACAACTCGCTCAGCAGCCTTATGCACCCCAGCCGGAAATTCTGCATTCTGACTTATCTAGCTTAGTACTTGAACTTGCCCAGTGGGGAGCGAAAACTCCTGCTGAACTGAATTGGTTAGACGTCCCCCCCGATAGTGCCATAAGCCAAGCAAAAACGTTGCTTGTTCAACTTGGGTTATTGGATAACAAAAACCAGTTAACAGAAGCGGGCAAACTGGCCGCTAAGTTAGGTTTAGAACCTAGGTCGTGCGCTATGCTTTCCAAAGCGCAAAGTTCGCTAGAAACGGCCGCAGCGCTTATCGCTCTGTTAGAAGAGCCTGAGCGTAATACTCTCGACTTTATGCATAGCGTGCATCGCTTCAAGCAAGGCAAGCACAACAAACAGAAAATGGTTGTCGAGCGAGCGAAGACCATAGCTAAGCGGATGGGACATCGTTTTTGTTTAGACAATGTCGATGAGTCGACGGTGGCAGTGTTGTTAGCGCAGGCTTTTCCTGATCGAATTGCTAAGGCGAGAGCGAATCAGATTGGAAGATTCTTATTGGCCAATGGACATGGTGCGCAAATCCAAGACACGCAAAGGTTGGCTAGCAGTGACTACTTAGTGGTGTTGGATTTAATGCGTAGTCACTCAGAGTCATCGCAAGTTTTCACAGCGGTAGAGTTAGATATGTTTGATTTGCAAAATCACTCTCCGGAGTTGTTTATACGGCAAGAGGTTGTTGATTGGGATGATCAAAAAGGTCGACTCGTTGCTCAGCGACAGACAAAGATCGGTCGCTTAATCATTGAGACAGAATCGCTTCCTGAACCCTCACGCGAAAAAATGACGCAAGCTTTACTTAATTACGTTCAACGTAAAGGGCTTTGCGTATTAAATTGGACGCCGCAGAGTGTAGAGCTTTTAGAGCGGATACGCTGTGGGCAGGAATGGTTGCCTGAGCAACAATGGCCTGCTCTCGATGAAGCCGGGCTGTTGAACAATTTAGCCGTTTGGCTAGAGCCTTACATGACAGGTGTTGGCTCGGTAAAAGCATTGGCTAAAGTCGACATCGAGGCCGCTTTGATGGCTTATTTAGGTTGGCCGTTAAATCAAGAAATAGAAAAATGGCTGCCGACCCATTACCAAGTTCCTACGGGCAGCAACAAGAAAATACGCTATCAGCAAGGGCAAGAACCTGTTCTATCTGTTCGAATGCAAGAAGTTTTTGGCGAGCAGGTTTCGCCACAAATTGCCCAAGGTAGAAAGCGCTTAGTTTTAGAGTTGCTTTCTCCTGCACAAAGGCCACTTCAGGTAACGCGTGATCTAGCGAGTTTTTGGAGTGGTGCTTATAAAGAAGTGCAGAAAGAGATGAAAGGGCGCTACCCGAAACATGTGTGGCCTGACGATCCTGCTAACCACGTAGCAACAACGAAAACCAAACGACAAATGAACTCATGACCAAAAAAACAGCCTCGACAGTTACCAAAAGCACAGCTAAGAAGCCTGTTCGTAAACGTGCGTCCAAATCACCAAAACGTAGCCCGAAGAAAAAAGCACAACGCTCTTGGATTAAGAGTATCTGGAGCTTTAGTTGGAAGCTGGCTCTAGCTGGTTTTGCCGTTATGTTAGTGGTGGGAATCTATCTCGATAGTTTGGTCAAACAGCGCTTTGAAGGGCAATTGTTTGACCTACCAACTGTGGTTTATGCGCGTATCCTTAACTTAGCTCCTGGTGATGCGATTACGATCCAAGAAGTCCGTAATGAGCTGGATGTTCTCAATTACCGCAAGGTACGTCAGCCGCGATTTCCCGGAGAGTACTCTTCATCCTCTTCCAAGATAGAGCTAATCCGCCGTCCTTTTGAGTTTTCTGATGGTCCTGAACCGGATCGTCATGTCATGCTTTATTTCTCGCAAAGCAATTTGCAACGAATTCAGTCACTGGAGAAAAAAGGTGATTTAGGTTATCTCCGAATTGAGCCTAAGATGTTGGGAATGCTTGAGAAAAATCACGATGAACAAAGGTTGTTTGTTAAGCGTGAGCATTTCCCAGAGGTGATGGTTGACGCATTGCTTGTGACAGAAGATCGCGATTTCTATCAACACGAGGGGGTATCTCCACTCGCGATTGCAAGAGCTATGGTCGCTAACGTCAAAGCCGGCCGCACGGTTCAGGGGGGCAGCACCCTTACGCAGCAGTTAGCGAAGAATATTTTCCTATCAAGTGACCGAACCTTATGGCGCAAAATTCGTGAAGCCTACATTGCCCTGATCCTCGATCATCGCTATAGCAAAGATCGTATTCTAGAGGCCTATCTTAATGAAGTGTATCTAGGGCAGAGCCGGGGGCAGGCGATTCATGGTTTTGGTTTAGCGTCTCGGCTTTACTTTGGTCAGCCTATCCAAGAGTTACGCATTGATCAGTTGGCTTTACTAGTGGGTATGGTTAAAGGCCCTTCATATTACCACCCAGTTCGTTTCCCTGAGAGAGCGAAAAAGCGCCGAGATTTGGTGCTGCGCCTGATGATGCAACACGATATTCTATCAGCTCGTCAGTATGATATGGCAGCAAGTCGACCACTAGATATCCAAGACAATCCACGTATTGCTAGCCGCCAGCCTGCCTACTTCCAGCAGTTGAGTATTGAACTAAAACAGAAAGTGGGTGAAGCATTCCAATCGGATCTTGGTTTAAAAGTCTTTACCTCTTTAGACCCTGTATCGCAGCAAGAGTTGGAGCAGGCGATTGCTAAAAAAATCCCGCAGCTTGCCAAAGTAGCCGGTCAATCTCTCGAAGGTGCTGCGATCGCTGTTGATCGCCATAGTGGTGAAATTCGCGCCATGGTTGGGGGCAAACGTACTGGCTATGATGGTTTTAATCGAGCGTTGAACGCCAGTCGTCAAATAGGTTCTTTAGCCAAGCCCGCAGTGTATCTCACCGCGCTTGAGCAACCGGACAAGTATAACCTTGCAACGACCCTGCATGATAAACCCATCAGCTTAAAAGGCAGTAAAGGCAACGTTTGGTCTCCACGCAACTATGACCGTAAATTCCGCGGTGATGTGCCTTTGTATATTGCATTGGCAAAGTCACTCAACGTACCGACAGTCGAGCTAGGTATGCAGCTCGGTATTCCGAGCGTGGTTAAAACGTTAGAAAAGCTTGGGGTAGATAAAAACGAAATTCGCCCGGTACCCTCTATGTTCCTAGGCTCGTTTAGCTTAACACCATTTCAAGTCGCGCAAATGTATCAGACCCTGACCAACTCAGGCAAACAGGCACAACTATCGGCACTACGTTCAGTCATCGACCTTGATGGTAATGTGTTATATCAATCTTTACCTAGAGTGTCGCAAACCGTTGATCAACAAGCCGCTTGGTTAACGACCTATGCGATGAAGCGCGGTGTATTGGAAGGAACGGGCCGTTATCTCAATAGCCAGTTTGCTTGGGCGGCGCTTGCCGGTAAAACAGGCACCAGTAACGACACCCGAGATAGTTGGTTTGTTGGCGTTGATGGGCGAGAGGTCACCACCATTTGGCTTGGTCGCGACGATAATAAGCCCACCAAGCTAACTGGCTCTAGCGGGGCATTACGCGTTTATGCCGAGTATCTAAAACATCGTATTCCTGAGAAATTAACTCTGCCTTGGCCGCAGGGGGTGAGTACCTTAGGTTTTGCTAAAACCGCGCAAGGCAGCCTAGATCTCGACTGTTCGAATGACTTTAAGTTGCCTATCTGGGATGTCAGTGGCCGTTTACAGAAACAGTGTGATAATCAGCCGAAGCAGTGGTTAAAGAAATTATTTAGTTGGTAGCAATCATTGTGTTGAATATTAATGCTTTACGATGTTCGACTCTGCCAGTATAAACACAGCATAGGCTTTAGAAAGGAACTCGAATCGTGACCAAACTCATTGGCTTCCTAGCATGTGTTATCGGAAGCATTACATTTAGTGCGTTGGCTCAAGCCGAATCTGCCCAAGAGACAAGACCGAAAGTGGCGCTTGTTTTGGCTGGTGGTGGAGCAAAAGGGGCAGCACATATCGGTGTATTGAAAGCGCTTGAAGAGCTAAGAGTTCCGGTCGACATCATTACTGGTACCAGTATGGGGTCATATGTTGGTGGTTTGTATGCGACAGGTATGAGTGCCGATGAAATCGAGTCTTTTATCCATACAGTGGATTGGAACAGCGGCTATCGCGACAGGGTTGATCGCAGCCAGCGTAAAGTGCAAGACAAAGAGTACGAAGACAGATACCAGTTAACCACTGACTTAGGGCTGCGCTGGGGTGAAGTTCGCGGCAAAAGAGGTATTGTTCAGGGGCAAGGAATGTTAAAGCTGCTGCGTGAAACCGCAGGGAACTTACCTCCATTTGAGTCTTTCGATGAGCTAGCGATCCCATACCGTTCAGTGGCAACTGATATTATCGACCTTGAATCTGTTGTGATTGATCACGGTTATTTAGTCGACGCCATGATGGCGAGTATGTCAGTACCCGGAGCCCTACCCCCCTACAATCTCGATGGACGATTGCTTGTCGATGGTGGGGTGACTAATAATATGCCGGTTGATATTGCCCGCGATCTTGGTGCCGATGTCGTGATTGCGGTGGATATCAGTACCGAATACAAGGATGAAGAAGATTTTACCACGCTGTTTACTGTCGCCGATCAGCTCTCCAACTACTTAGTACGAAATACCACTAATCAGCAAGCAGAGCTTCTAACGGAGCGAGATCTCTATTTGCGCCCTGAAGTTGGAGAAATGGAGACCACGGAATTTAGCAAAATGCCTGATGCCTATGAGAAAGGTTATCAGGTGACAATGGAGAGCAAAGAGTTACTCAAGAAGCTGAGTCTTTCTTCTACGCAATATCAACATTATGTCGATCATAAAGAAGATGTGCGTCGCAACCTACGTTATGGTGATGAAATCACAGTACAGAATGTGGTGATCAATAACAAAACTCACTACGCTGATGAACTGTTAGAGCAGCGTCTAAGTTTAGAACCAGGTAATACGTATGCCCTTTCTGAGGTCGAACAAAGCGTTCAAGATTTGTATGCTTTAGATCGCTTTGAGCTGATTAAATATCGCTATGACGTTGTTGATGGGCAAGACACCTTAATTGTTGATGTCAATGAAAAATCCTGGGGCCCAAACTATGTTAATTTTCGCTTTTTCCTCGAAGATGATTTTACGACTGATAGCCAGTATTCGATTGGCTTATCGAGTAATTTTACCAACTTAAATGACTTTGGCGCAGAATTAAGAACCAACTTTGAAATTGGGACCGACAAGCTGTTTCAAGCGCAGCTTTATACTCCTTTCTTTTCCAGTCAGAAAGCGTTTACCACTTTTGGTGTGACATACAGTAGCGAGAAACGCAACCTGCCAGATTCTGGATTTGAAGATACGACGTTATCGGCCACAAAAAACTATTTCCCATTAACGTATAGCGAGTGGATCGCGGAGTGGGCGTTAGGCTATCAAGATACTTTATGGCGACGATTTAAAGTTGGTGCTAGATATGTTGATGGCGATGGAGAGCTATCGACCCTGCCATCATATTTAGATTTAGACTATAAGCGATTGGGTGTTTTTGCTAATTATCGAATCGATACGTTGGATAACTACAGCCTGCCACGCAGAGGCTTATATCTTGATTTGGATTATTTAATCTCACACGATGAAAGCGTCGGTGGAACCTTGTTCACCGAGGCAATGGTAGAAGAAGACACGGCGTACGAGTTCGGTGCGAAAGTGATCGCAGCGCAGACCTTTGCTCGCCATACTTTGGTCGCAAATCTCGATGTGGGTTTTGTCAACAACAAGAACTCCTCTGTTCCGATTGATCCCAAAGAGATTGGTGGTTTTCTAAATTTATCGGGGATTCCACGCAACAGTTTAATTGGGCAAAATAAAGCGTTCGGCAGCCTTGTCTACCGTTACCGTTGGTTTGACAACGACTTTGGCTTATTTACTTCACCATTCTATGTCGGTGGTTCAATCGAGTACGGTGGTGTCTGGTCTGATCCTGCTCTTAGTATTGATGATGCGCCGTTATATGCTGCAGGTTCTGTGTTTGCTGGAGTGGACTCGCCAATAGGTCCCATTATGTTTGGCTACGGACGCACTGAACAGAATTTTGATTCATTCTATTTAATCATCGGCACCACATTTAAGTAACGAGAGTTATATAAACCGCCACAATCCCCCCTTGTCATTAAGTCGGATTTTGGCGGATTTAACGTGCAAAATCATAGAACTTTAGTCTTAAGTTGCTATGTTGGTCAAAATGATTAGATTTTAATTTAACGTTAAATTTGATATCCTACCGCCCACAGTTTGGCCTCTCTGGCACTGTTTATCAGTCAGCATTGAATGAAAAATATGGCAAGGAGAGCCAAGTTTCCAAGGATGTTCACTCCCTTATTCTTTGAATAAATAGCATAAGAGGGAGGAACCGCAATGAGAGGAAAAAGTCGTGCTTGAAGCCTACCGTAAACACGTCGAAGAGCGTGCTGCTGAAGGAGTTGTTCCTAGACCACTGGATGCCGAGCAAGTTGCCGGCCTAGTTGAACTTCTTAAAAACCCACCTCAAGGTGAAGAAGCATTTATTCTTGACCTATTAGAGAATCGTATCCCCCCAGGTGTAGATGAAGCTGCCTACGTTAAAGCGGGTTTCCTAACGGCTGTTGCAAAAGGTGAAGTGGAATCGCCGCTTGTGAGTCGTGAAAAAGCGGCTGAATTGCTTGGTACCATGCAGGGCGGCTACAACATCGCTCCATTGGTTGATTTGCTAGACGATGACGCACTCGCGTCAATTGCCGTTAAAGCACTTTCACACACTTTACTGATGTTTGATGCTTTCTATGATGTAGAAGAGAAAGCCAAAGCAGGTAATACATACGCGCAGCAAGTTCTTCAGTCATGGGCTGACGCTGAGTGGTTTACCTCGAAAGAGAAAGTCGCTGAGAAAATTACAGTTAAAGTATTTAAAGTGACTGGTGAGACGAACACCGATGACTTATCACCAGCGCCAGATGCTTGGTCTCGTCCTGATATTCCAGTTCACGCCAAAGCGATGTTGAAAATGGAACGTGATGGTATCAACCCAGACGAGCCAGGAAGCGTTGGTCCTATCAAACAAATCGAAGAGCTACAAAAAGATGGCATTCCTCTAGCGTATGTGGGTGATGTTGTTGGTACCGGTTCTTCACGTAAATCGGCAACCAACTCAGTGCTTTGGTTTATGGGTGAAGATATTCCTTTCGTCCCTAACAAACGCACAGGCGGTATCTGTTTAGGTGGTAAGATTGCGCCAATCTTCTACAACACAATGGAAGATTCAGGCGCTTTGCCAATTGAACTAAACGTTCAAGATATGAACATGGGTGATGTGATTGATATCTACCCATATGAAGGCGTGGTACGTAAAAATGGCGCAGAGATCTCGAACTTTGAATTGAGCAAGGTACTACTTGATGAAGTGCGCGCTGGTGGCCGTATTCCATTGATCATTGGTCGTGGTCTCACAAGTCGTGCGCGCACCTCTCTTGGTCTAGAAGAAACCGATCTGTTTGCTAAGCCAGTTGATCCTTCTGCATCAGACAAGGGTTATACACTTGCTCAGAAGATGGTCGGTAAAGCATGTGGCGTTGAAGGTGTTCGCGCTGGTCAATATTGTGAACCTAAGATGACGACAGTAGGCTCTCAGGATACAACAGGCCCTATGACGCGTGATGAGCTTAAAGATCTAGCGTGTCTTGGCTTCTCTGCTGACCTAGTAATGCAGTCTTTCTGTCATACATCTGCCTACCCAAAACCTGTTGATGTGAATACTCACCACACACTACCTGACTTCATTATGAACCGTGGTGGTGTGTCACTACGTCCTGGTGATGGTGTTATCCACTCTTGGTTAAACCGTATGTTGTTACCTGATACAGTTGGTACTGGTGGTGACTCGCATACTCGTTTCCCGCTGGGTATTTCATTCCCGGCAGGTTCTGGTCTCGTGGCGTTTGCTGCTGCTACAGGTGTTATGCCGCTTGATATGCCTGAATCAATCTTGGTGCGCTTTAAAGGCGAAATGCAGCCAGGTATCACGCTACGTGACTTGGTGCATGCGATTCCTTACTACGCAATTCAGCAAGGTCTACTGACGGTTGAGAAGGCAGGTAAGATCAACGAATTCTCTGGCCGCGTACTCGAAATTGAAGGTGTAGAGCACTTAACTGTCGAACAAGCATTTGAACTTTCAGACGCGTCAGCAGAGCGCTCGGCAGCGGGCTGTACAGTGAAACTGTCTCAAGAGTCTATCGAAGAGTACCTAAACTCGAACATCACTATGCTTAAGTGGATGATCTCCGAAGGTTACGGTGATCGCCGTACGATCGAGCGTCGTATTAATGCGATGGAAGAGTGGTTGGCGAATCCTGAGTTAATGGAAGCAGACGCAGATGCAGAATATGCACACGTGATTGAAATCGATCTGGCTGAAATTGATCAACCGATTTTATGTGCGCCAAATGACCCAGATGATGCGCGTCTACTCTCTGAAGTTCAGGGCACGAACATTGATGAAGTGTTCATTGGTTCATGTATGACCAACATTGGTCACTTCCGTGCTGCAGGTAAACTGCTAGAGCAATTTGGTGGCCAGCTTGATACTCGTCTATGGGTCGCTCCTCCAACTAAGATGGACCGCGATCAGCTAACTGAAGAAGGCTACTACGGCATTTACGGCCGCGCGGGGGTTCGTATCGAAACTCCGGGTTGTTCACTATGTATGGGTAACCAAGCTCGTGTGGCAGATAAAGCGACTGTGATGTCTACATCAACCCGTAACTTCCCTAACCGTTTAGGTACAGGTGCAAATGTATACCTATCTTCAGCAGAGCTAGCGGCTGTAGGCGCGATTCTAGGTAAGATTCCAACTAAGGAAGAGTATTTAGAGTATGCCAAGCAGATCGATGCGACCGCAGCGGATACCTACCGTTACTTGAACTTCCACAAGATGGAAGATTACACCAAAAAAGCGGATGAGGTTATTTTTCAAGAACCGGTATAGTCCTCGTACTATTTGAGGAACATGTTTTACAAAGTGCCCACCAACCGGTGGGCATTTTTTTGGATTTTGTCATATCATTCGCCCCACTTGTAGACTCCCTGTATACTCCCGTCCAATAAATATAAGTGAGAGGCGTCCTATGGAATTTGAGTTCATTCGAAACACTTTAATGGGCGAATACTATGTTAAGTCCAGTATGGGGCACGAAATTGTTGCACGCTGGTTGCAAGAAGAAATTGGTAAAGATTGGCAGAAGATCGACCAAGTTGATCATCTCATTCACGAAGCACGAACTAATCCTCAACAAGAAAAAGTATTAGAAGGCTGTGAAATTTCACTGACTATTCAAGGTGATGAAGTGACAGTTCAAGAGAATGTTCTGGCTCATGATCAAGAGATGGACGTGGACAGTGAGTTTGATTTCTATGACAGTGAAAGTACTGCCAACTGCGGTATTGAAGATTTTGAAGATCTTATTGAACAATGGAAAACCTTCCTCACGACCAAGTAATGCACTTTTGTGGTGAGCTATCTTAGGCTTGCTTTAATATTGTGAATAGGGCGCACCGAATTGGTGCGCCCTTTTTGTTGATAGGGCTATGGATAAAGAGTGTTTTTATTTAAATCAATAGGTTACCAAGTTGGCACGCACCTTGGATTACTCATAGACAAAAGGATGACAGCTTCAGAGAGGATGCGATGAAACTTATAAATGCAATTATTAAACCGTTCAAATTAGATGACGTACGAGAGGCCCTAGCCGATGTTGGTATTGAAGGGATGACAGTATCAGAGGTTAAGGGGTTTGGCCGTCAAAAAGGTCATACTGAGCTTTATCGTGGTGCGGAATATCAAGTCGACTTCTTACCTAAGGTGAAACTTGAAATTGCGACTCAGGCAGAAAATGTTGATCGCGTGATTGAGGCAGTATCGAAAGCGGCGCACACCGGAAAAATCGGCGACGGCAAAATTTTTGTTTATGACCTCAGCCAAGCGGTGCGTATTCGTACCGGTGAAATGGACGCTGAAGCGCTTTAAGAATTCAAAGGATTGGAGACACTAAAATGGAATTAACAACGACAGTGACAGAGTTACGTTACGCACTAGACACTTTTTTCTTCCTCATTTCAGGTGCGTTAGTCATGTGGATGGCTGCAGGTTTTGCCATGTTAGAAGCGGGCTTAGTTCGTTCAAAAAATACCACTGAGATTTTAACGAAAAACATCTGTTTATACGCCATTGCATGTACTACTTACCTAATCGTTGGTTACCACATCATGTATGTTGATAACGGTGAAGGTGGTTGGTTACCATCATTTGGCGCGTTAATCGGTACTCAAAGCGAAGGGGCTGACCACTCTTTAGAGTCTGACTTCTTCTTCCAGGTTGTCTTTGTCGCAACAGCAATGTCAGTGGTTTCTGGTGCGGTTGCTGAGCGAATGAAGCTATGGTCATTCCTCATCTTCTCTACCGTTCTTACGGCGTTTATTTACCCGATGGAAGGTTACTGGACATGGGGTGGAGGTTTCTTGTCGGAAGCAGGCTTTAGCGACTTTGCGGGTTCAGGCATCGTTCACATGGCAGGTGCAGCGGCTGCACTATCAGGTGTACTTCTGCTTGGTGCTCGTAAGGGTAAATATGGTAAGAACGGTGAGATTTACCCAATTCCAGGTTCAAACATGCCACTTGCCACATTAGGTACATTTATCCTATGGCTTGGTTGGTTTGGTTTTAACGGTGGTTCTCAGCTAATGGTTTCTGATTTTGAGAACGCAACAGCAGTTGGTCAAATTTTCCTAAATACCAACGCAGCAGCAGCAGCAGGTGCTATCGCAGCGCTGCTAGTATGTAAAACGACTTGGGGTAAAGCCGATCTGACTATGATTCTCAACGGTGCGTTAGCGGGTCTTGTCGCAATCACTGCTGATCCTCTATCGCCATCTCCACTGTACGCAGTGGCTATCGGTGCGGTATCTGGTGCGCTAGTGGTATTTAGCATCATCGGTCTAGATAAGCTTAAGATTGATGATCCAGTTGGTGCCATTTCTGTTCACGGTGTTTGTGGTTTCTTTGGTCTGATGGTTGTGCCGCTAAGCAATGGTGATGCGACATTTGGTGCTCAGCTTCTTGGTGCGGCAGTAATCTTTGCTTGGGTATTTGGTGCAAGCTTAGTTGTGTGGGCAGTTCTGAAAGCAACGATTGGTATCCGAGTTTCTGAAGATGAAGAGATGGAAGGAATGGACATGCACGATTGTGGCGTAGGTGCATATCCTGAATTTGTCACCGTCAAATAAATTTACATAGGTTTACATATTAATTACTTAAAACCTGCTCTGATGAGCAGGTTTTTGTGTTTTCTATCATTGTTTTCTAAACTGTGATGAATATAATAACGCAACTGATAAACGTTATCATTACGAAGTTAAAGGACTGAACCAATGAAAAAACTGCTGACTCTTTCTGCACTAGCTTGCGCGACAATTGCACCAACCGCGGCAATCGCTGCAGAAGAAGTGAACGTATACTCTTATCGTCAACCTTTCCTAGTTGAGCCAATGTTCAACGAGTTCACTAAAGAGACTGGCATCAAAGTAAACGTTAAGTTTGCGAAGAAAGGTCTAGCAGAAAAGCTAGCTCAAGAAGGCGAATACAGCCCAGCAGACGTGATTCTAACTGTAGATATCAGTCGTCTTTCTGAGTTAACTAAGAAAAATCTTGTTCAAGCTGTTGAGAGTGAAGTGCTAGAGAAGAGCATTCCAGCTCAATATCAAGATACGAACAACGAATGGTTTGCTCTAACGACTCGTACTCGTAGCGTTTACTCTTCACGTGACCGCGTTGGCCGTCTAGGTGAAGATTTCACTTATGCTGATCTTGCTAAGCCTGAGTTCAAAGGCAAAATCTGTACTCGTAGCGGTAAGCACCCTTACAATGTTTCTCTAGTGTCGGCGATGATTGCTCATGAAGGTGAAGCAGCAACGAAAGAGTGGCTAGAAGGCGTTAAAGCCAACCTAGCACGCAAGCCACAAGGTAACGACCGTGCACAGGTTAAAGCAATCAAAGAAGGTCTATGTGACGTTTCTCTGGGTAACAGCTACTACCTAGGTAAGATGGTTAATGATGCAGAGCAAAAAGCTTGGGCTGACGCTGTTTACATTAACTTCCCTAACCAAAAGACAACAGGTACTCACGTAAACATCTCTGGTATGGCGATGGCTAAGTACTCTCCAAACAAAGAGAATGCCGTGAAGCTGATGGAGTTCCTAGCAGGTGATAAAGCGCAAAGCATGTACGCAGAAGTGAACTACGAATACCCAGTAAAAGATGGCGTTAAGCGTTCTGAACTGGTTGCGTCTTGGGGTGACTTCAAGCCTGATACAATTTCTCTAGATGACATTGCTAGCCACCACGAAGCGGCGATTAAACTGCTAGACGAAGTTAAATTCGACCTATAATAGTTTTAGTGAGTCATAGGCTCACTAAATAAGCACAGCCTCAAGTCGCTCTTTTTGTAGGGTTACTTGAGGTTGTTTGTTTATAAGGGTATAAATACCCTAAACTATTAAAGGGATATGAGAGGTATTTGCAAACGCATTTATATTTCATAAATCCTGGTTGTAAGTAGGCGATGAAAGAAAAAAATTATTTATGGAAAACCAGTAGTGGAGCCCTCGCTTTACTACTGGTTTTGCCGATCTTAGCGATATTCATGACTGCTGTTGGTGAAACCGATGAGCTTTTTTCTCATTTAATGTCAACGGTAATGCCCACTTACGCGTTCAATACTGTGGTACTGGTTATTGGTACTATGGCGTTGTCCCTGGTGTTTGGCATTCCTTCCGCTTGGATCATGGCAATGTGTCGAATCCCCGGAGAGCGAGTTCTTCAATGGGCTTTGGTGCTTCCGCTTGCAATGCCAGGTTATATTGTTGGCTATATATTTACCGATTGGTTTGATTTTGCTGGACCAGTTCAGATTCTGCTGCGTGATCTGACAGGGTGGGGGCCTGGGGAATATTGGTTTCCTGATATCCGTACCTTGAGCGGTGCGATTATTGTGCTTTCGTTAGTCCTCTATCCTTATGTTTATCTTTTGTGCCGTGCTGCTTTTATGGAGCAAAATGTCTCATTGCTTCAATCTGCGCGACTTCTCAAATGTTCCCCATGGGAAAGCTTCCGCCGCATCTCTTTGCCTTTGGTTAGACCTTCGATTGCGGTTGGCTTGTCGCTGGTGGCAATGGAAACTATTGGTGATTTTGGTACCGTGAGCTACTTTGCGGTCAATACGCTAACCACAGCGGTTTACGACACTTGGCTCGGTTATTCGAGCTTAACGGCTGCGGCAAAAATCTCTGCGATTATGCTTGTAGTTGTCATACTCCTGCTCAGTTCAGAGCGCTACAGTCGCCGCAAGCAAAAATTATTTCAAAATCAGTTCAGTAGCCGAGAAGACTTTCGCTATGAATTGACAGGGTGGAGAAAGTGGTTGGCAGTGTCTTGGTGTTGGGGACTGGTCTGTATCGCATTTATCTTCCCACTCGGACAACTGGTTATCTATGCATACAAATACTTCGGTCAAAGCTGGACCGTTGAGTTTCGTGAGTACGCACTAAATAGCCTGTACGTTTCGCTTACCGCTGCCATTATTGGTGTCGTCGTTGCTCTGATTGTGAATTTTTGCCAACGAGTTAATCCGGGGCGGAACAGCCTTTTGTTTATGCGCTTGTCTTCTATGGGTTATGCAGTACCGGGAACGGTACTTGCCATTGGTGTTATGGTGCCCGTTGTATTTATGGATCATCTAGTTAACGATCTTGCCAAAGTGATGGATTGGGGCAGACCGGGACTTATTTTTTCTGGTTCTATGTTTGCTTTGATCTTCGCAATGGTTGTGCGCTTTTCTGCAGTGGCGATCGGTAGCATTGAAAGCAATTTAAGTAAGGTCTCACCTTCGCTTGATATGGCGTCGAGAACCATGGGTTGTAGTACTAACGCTATGTTGTGGCGAGTACATTACCCGTTAGTTCGTCGAGGCGCTTTGATCGCAGGATTGTTGGTCTTTATAGAATCAATGAAAGAGCTTAATGCAGCTCTATTGTTACGCCCATTCAATTTTGAAACCCTAGCCACCTATGTTTATAACTTTGCCTCTGACGAGCATCTAGAGCTAGCGGCACTGCCTGCGGTGTTGTTAGTGTTGGTTGGTTTAGTGCCTTTAGTTATTGTTAACCGTTCACTGGAGCATTCCCACTGATGAGCTGCGCATTATCAATTAAAGACTTAACGTGTAAGTACGATGAGCAAACGACAGTGTTAGAGTCATTGTCGCTAGAAGTAGAGCAAGGTGAAATTGTTTGCTTGCTTGGGGCGAGCGGTTGTGGAAAAACGACATTACTCAAAGCTATTGCAGGGCTTTTACCATTAAGTTCAGGCACCATGCGTCTAAATTGTATGACGATTGATGATGGGGCCAACTGGATTCCACCAGAACAGCGTAATATCGGTATGATCTTCCAAGATTATGCTTTGTTCCCGCATTTAACCGTAGAAGAGAACGTGGCGTTTGGTTTGCGTAAGTTGCCACAAGGGGAACAAAAAGCCAAAGTGGCAGAGATGCTGGAGTTGGTTCACTTAGATGGCTATGGCGAACGCTATCCTCACCAGTTGTCTGGCGGTCAGCAACAACGCGTAGCGATTGCACGCTCTCTGGCTTATAAGCCCGATCTTTTGTTGCTGGATGAACCTTTCTCAAATATTGATACCCAAGTCCGTCATGAGCTGATTGCAGAGATTCGCAAGATCTTCAAAAAGCAGGGAGTAACGGCGATTTTTGTTACTCATAGCCGTGAAGAGGCGTTTGCTTTTGCTGACAAGATGGCGGTTATGAATCACGGCGTGATTGAACAGTATGGCACGGCGAGTGAGCTTTACTACCAGCCATCAAGTAAGTTTGTCGCTGACTTCCTCGGCGGAGGTAGCTACTTAACCGCGAAACGTTCGTCAGAGTCAGAATTTGAAACGGAGCTGGGCTTGGTTGAAGCCACCGCGCAGCAACACATTCAAATTGGTGACAGCTGCGAACTTCTTCTTCGTCCTCAGCATGTACAAATTAGCGCCGCTGAAGACAGTAGCGTGACAGTGCTCGAACAGCAATTTATGGGCGATCATTGCCGTTATGTAATCGATGCGAGTGGTAGCCGCTTACTGGCGAGTTCAGCAGAGCCTTTAACCATCGGCCAGCAGGTGTCGGTTAAAGTTGAAACTCAAGGTGTGTTGGCTTTCTAGATAAAAAACGCCCGGCTAAATAGCCGGGCAAATTACATTCACCTATAGGGTAGTGAATTAATTAAATTAGAGCTGTAGAAACTCTTTCACTTGCAACACAACCTGTTCTGCTGTGTCTTTGTCGGCCATTTCGGCAAAAATGCGCAATAAAGGTTCGGTGCCAGAGAAGCGTGCAATCACCCAGCCACCATTTTTGAAGTAAACCTTAGCGCCATCTTCGTAGCTGACTTTGTCTATTTCAAAGTCAAAATCAGGCAACTGCTTTTCAATATAAATTCGGTTGTAGAGCAGCTCTTTTTGCGCAGGTTTAAAGGTACAATCCCCTTCTGCGGTATAGGCATAGCCATACTTACTGTATATCTCATCCAGCAGTTCTGAGAGCTTCTTGCCCGTTACTGAAATCATTTCGACCAGCAGACTAGAGGCAAACACGCCATCTTTCCCCTTGATGTGACCGCGAATCGTTAAGCCACCAGAGCTTTCACCACCGATTAACGAGTCGTCTGCTTCCATTTGTGAGCTGATATGTTTGAAGCCAACCGGCACTTCAAACGATTTCTCACCATGATCGGCTGCGATCTTATCGAGAATGTGAGTCGTAGCAATGTTTCGCACTACAGAGCCTTTCCAGCCTTTGTACTCTAATAGGTAGTAGTAGAGTAGGATCAAGACTTCATTGGGGTGAATAAAGTGGCCCTTCTCGTCAATGATACCTAAACGGTCAGCATCACCATCGGTTCCGATACCAATATCGTAGCCTTCAGCGGCAACCAGGTGTTTTAGTCGATACAAGGTGGCGGCACTTGGTGAAGGCATTAAGCCGCCAAAGTCTGGGTTTTTACCGTCATTGATCACGTCAACGTCACAGCGGCCGTTGATAAGCACAGTCTGCAAGGCATTTTTTGCAACGCCAAACATTGGGTCGATCAGTACGCGCAGATTGGCCTTCTTAATGGATTCAATATCGATGAAGTTAATGATCGAATCAACAAACTCGTTCATCGGGTTAATGACATCAATTAGCTTGTCTTCAACTGCTTGGTCAAAGTCGACCGATTTAACCTGTTGCGAGGTAAGCTGGCCTATTTGTGTTTCAATTTTTTCTGTGATGATTTCATCTGCGTCGCGTCCACCTTGGATAAACACCTTAATGCCGTTGTAATCGGCGGGGTTGTGCGATGCAGTAATACACGCAGAGTAAGCACAGCCCATCTCTTTTGCTTTAAACATCACAATTGGTGTTGGGACAAATTTGTCGATAAAGCTCACGGTGATGCCATTGGCTGCAAGGACTTCGGTAAACCACCGCCCGGCTTTGTCTGATAGAAATCTTCGGTCGTAGCCAATAACAAACCCGTTATCAGCCACTTGTTCTTGATTAATGATGTTGGCTAAAGCCTGAGCCACTAAACGGACATTATCTTTAGTGAACTCTTCTCCAATAAATGCGCGCCAGCCACCTGTTCCAAATTTAATCATAGCGATAATCCTTCAAGTAAAAGAGCCTCTAAATGAGGCTCATTGCTAGCGTTTAACCGAGTACAACCACGACGTCGTTGACGCTGCCTTCAGATTGAACTGGCACGACGCCAGACACTGGTTGGCCGTTGACTGTGATTGACTTAATGCCTTTGCTGACAGAGCTTGGGTTTTCAACCTTGATGTTGTAAGTCGCACCTAACCATTGGCGCGTCACTTCAAAGCCTGGCCAGTCGGTTGGAATACAAGGGTCGATAGTTAAACCATCAAAACCTGTACGTACACCCAAGATGAAGTTGGTCACTGCGAAATAAGCCCAGCCAGAAGTACCGGTTAACCAAGGGTGGTTTGCACGGCCATGATCTTGGTGATCACGACCCATGATGAATTGCACGTATGAGTAAGGTTCTGCAATACGTTTTTCAATGATGTCGTTCTGGTTGTATGGGTTAAGTGCGTCGTAGAACTTCATTGCGCGGTCACCGCGGCCAAGTTTTGCTTCAGCGACCCAAGCCCAAGGGTTTGGATGCGAGAAGATGGCGCCGTTCTCTTTCACACCTTGGTATACGCGCGTAACGAAGCCGATGTCATCGTTTGGTGTGGCAAATGAAGGGGAGTTGAGGTGTAAACCATACTCTGAGAAAAGGTTCTCATTGACGGCATCCATCGCTTTTTCGCCTCGTTCCTGTGAAACGGCGCCAGACAGGACAGCTAGCGTGTTAGATTCTAGGTGAACACGACCTTCTGCTTGCTGCGCGGTACCAATCTTGTCGCCATCTTTTGTGAGGCCGCGGATATACCAGCCGCCTTCATCATCCCAAAGGTGGCTTTCACATGCTTCGCGAACATTAGCAGCCATTTCTGTGTATTTCTCTACGTCTTTTGTATTGCCGAGGAATTTTGCTAGGTCAATAAACTCTTGCAGAGCCCAGAAGTGTAGGAATGAAACCATTGAAGACTCACCACCGCCTAGGTTCAAGCAGTCGTTCCAGTCTGCGCGCAGACCTTTACAGATCCCCGTTTGCCCTACGTACTCCGCCGAGAAATCGAGTGCCGCTTTCATATGGTCATAAACCGTGGCGTCACCACCATCTGCGTAAGGAATGACTTCGTCGAAGAAGCTGTGTTCGCCGGTTTCCATCACGTACTTACAGATGGTCGGCACTAGCCATAAATGATCATCCGAACAAGTGTCTTCGATGCCGTGGATCTTATCTTCGTCTGAAGGTGTTGGGACAACTGTTGGTGATTTTGATGGTTCAACGTCTGCTTTCTCAGGATCGAACCAATCTGGATCAAATAGGTGTAGACCATACCCGGCTTTGACCTGACCACGTAGCAGATCGACGATACGCTTACGTGTCATCGCTGGGTTCGCATGGGGAACAGAAATCGCATCTTGAGCGGTATCGCGGTAGCCAAGACCAGTACGTCCGCCTACTTCAATGAAAGAGGCAAAACGAGACCAAACCACACAGGTTTCAGCTTGGTAAAGCGTCCACGCATTGATCATGGTATCTAGACCTTCGTTCGGTGACTTAACTTGGAACTTGTCGCAACGCTCATCCCAGTGAGCTTTAATGCCAGCAAATGCCGCATCAACATTCGCGAGATCTTGGTATTTCTTGCGCAGACGCTCGCCATTGCCTTTGCCGATACCTAGTACGTAAGCAAAACGTACTTCTTCGCCAGGTTGGATTGTGAACTGTTTATGTAGTGAACCACAATGGTTATAACAAGTTTGTGCTGTGTTGAAACACTTACCTTGTTCTACCGCTAGTGGGTTAGCTTCGTCACGGTAAAGACCCAAGAAGCTGTCGCGTTGGCCATCGTACGAATCTGGATCGAATGTTGATGCTAGGTAGTAGAAACCTTCAAAGTCATTGGTGTTGTAGTACAAATCGTACTCAATTACACCGTCGTTATACTCTGTTCCTGCCGAGTAAAGTGACATCTGATGGTTCTGATTATCAGATTGAATATGGCTAAAAGAGAACTCGACAAATGAGAAAGTACTAATGGTACGTGGCTTGTCTGAGGTGTTTTTAATCACCACATCCCATACTTCTGCATCTTCGCCTTTTGGTACGAAAAGTGTTTTGCTTGCTTCAATGCCGTTGTAATCACACTTAAATTTAGAGTAAGACAGACCATGGCGAACTTCATAGCTTGCTTCGTCTAAGCTTTTAGCAACGGGTTGCCAAGAGATTGACCAGTAATCACCCGTTTGGTCATCACGCAGGTAGACATAATGGCCCGGTCGGTCAAAGGTCGCATTGGGGCGGAATTTGGTAACACGGTTATATTCAGGAGAGTTGTAGAAAGAGTAACCACCTGCATTGTGCGAGATCACAGTACAGAATTTCTCTGTGCCCAAGTAGTTAGTCCATGGCGCAGGTACGTCTGGTCGAGTGATGACGTATTCACGATTGTCGTTATCGAAATAGCCGTATTTCATGTTAATTTCCTTTTTACCAAGCTGCCACTTTAGCAGCCAAAATTTTAAGCTAGTGAAAACCGCGAATGCTCACCATTCGCTCCAGTGTTATTTCCACGGATGACGGTAGTTGATGCCTTGCTTTTCGAGTAAAGGCAGGTGCCCCTTCAGCCGTGCTAAGTAGTCTTCCCAGTCCCGTTCAGATTTCTCTGTCCAGCATGCTTCAGCCATCGCGGTTAGCCTTGGGAAAACCATATAATCCATTCGAGTCTGTTCAGTGATAATTTCGCTCCAAAGCGCACACTGAATACCCAAGATTCGTTTTCTGATCGGGTCGTTATCGGGAACTTGAGCTAATGGCTCATAACGATAGGCGTTTTCAAGCGGGATCACGGCAGCCCAATCGACACCGGGTTCATCGGGACTATAGTCTTGAGTCATATCCAAGTAAGTGGATTGGCCCGGTTGCAGAATGACATCGAAGCCTTGTTTGGCGCAGTTGAGAGCCGCTTCTTCGCTCAGCCAAGAGTAGATAACGGTATCTTTGCTCACTTTGTTGCCGTGCTGAGCTTCTTCCCAGCCCACCATACGTTTACCCAACGCGCGAAGTTTTCTTTCGGCATAGCCCAATAGATGACCTTGTAGCTCTTTAGGGCTTTGGTAATTTTTCTCTTGCATGAGTTTTTGGCATGCTGGACTTTCTAGCCATACACCGTCAGGCACTTCATCAGCACCGATATGAACCCAACGTGACGGAAATAGCTGTGCAACCTCTTCAAGTACTTTATCGATAAACTCGTATGTACCAGCTAGGGCAGGAGAAAGAACGTTGTCGTTGTAGTGTTGGATACTGCGATACTGAGAGCGATCATTGAGATCTTGTAGCAGCTCAGGCAAAGACTTGATTGCAGCGCGGCAATGACCTGGAATGTCGATCTCTGGGATAATATTGATCCCGCGATCGTCAGCGTAAGCAATGATCTCCTTGACCTCTTGCTGGCTATAGTAGCCACCATAGATATCGGCTAAATGGCTGTATTGGGGTTCTAGCTGTGTACCGATTCCGCGATAACCGCCAACTTGCGTTAGCTCAGGCAAAGCCTTTATTTCTAAGCGCCAGCCTTCGTCATCAGTAAGATGCCAGTGGAAAGTATTAAACTTGTAGTGCGCCAGTTGGTTGATCAGGCGCTTGATCATATCGACTGAGTGAAAATGACGAGCACAATCAAGCATCATGCCACGATATTTAAAGCGTGGGGTATCGACGATTTTAATATACGGAATGGTCAGATCTTGCTGGTCATCTTGTGTAATCAGTTGTAATAGCGTTGCACTGGCATGGACAAAGCCGCTGCGAGAACCCGCTTCAAGGCGAACTCCAGAGCTTGCAACGGTTAGTTGGTACTCACCTTCATCAAGCGTTGGATTATTGCGATAAACAATCTCGCTGTGGCCTATGGTTTGCGCTTTGAAGTCAAACAGCCGTTCTAGCTCTAATTGCAGCCAAGTCGCGGCTTTTTCGGCGAGATTGGCCTGCAATGTAATTTGGCTTGAGCGAGTCAGTTGGAACTCGCCATCAAAATGCTCAACCTTATTGGGTTTTGGTATTAGGGCTATGGCTTGCTTTTCGACATGTGGCAGGTCAGCACGCTCGCGATAAGGCGAGGCTAGGGCTATTGGTGTCAGTACGACGGTATGCTTTATCTTGCCATCATTGGTGACAATAACCGCGTCTTTTAAACCATCCGTATAGAAACGAAGTGGAGCGGTATTGATGCTGAACTCACAGTAGTAATGCTGGTTGGCATCAAGAACTATGATATCAGGTCTGACAACACAGAAACTGCCGACTTGTTCGATTTCTCCGTGAGTAAAGCTATCTGGCAAAATGAAGCGGTCTATGATGAATTGCAGTTGCCAGTTTTGCAGTGCCTGATCGGTAAGGTTGTGTAAAGTTAAACCAAAACGGCAAAACTGCTTTTGTTCGGATAGGACGGCTAATTCGACGCGAAAGCTCATATACTTATCCTTAATACAGGTTGTGCTCAGGTTGACCAGCAATCATGATCGCGCCTTCGATGGCATCAAATTGTGGTTCAACGACCAAAGACTGAACAGGTGGAGAGAGCCAAGCTTTAATACGTTCGGCAATACTGCCCATCAAACAGATGCGAGTTGCCCCTTTGCGATTGAGTGCAACAAGAAACATTTCAATGTCAGCGGCGGTTTGTTTAAGCATTTCAATTGCTAAGCTGTCACCTTTATTGGCGTGTTGAAAAATAGCTGGTGAGAATTGGCCGTAATCGCGAGGTAAGGCAGATTTAGACCACTCAACAATTTGGTCTATATCTTGGTTGAAATGAGCGAGAACATGCTCGGCTAGCGGTGTTTTTTCGCCGATGCCATCTTCAGCAAGTAGTACTTTTTGAATCAATCTCAGCCCCATAACAGCCCCGCCACCTTGATCTGAAATAGGGAACTCGCGTCCACCTACTACATGTTGTTGGCCGTTAGCAAGATAGATCCCACACGATCCTGTGCCAGCGATCATGATCGCACCTTCATCACCATTGTGAGCACCGATACAAGCTCCGTAAGCATCAGTATTAAGTACAATCGAGGCGAAGGGGTGAGGTAGTGCGATAAAGCGTTGCCATGCTGATTTTTGCTCAGCCCCCGCAAGAGCTAAGCCAAGGTGCATGCGTGAGAAGTCGTCACTAGATAGACCTCCCTGCTTAGCTGCGTCGCTAATGGCCTGAACAATCGAAGCCATAGCGATATCGACACCTAGTAAAATGTTGGCACTGCCACTTTTGGCCTCACCAATTAATTGACCTTGCTCGTCACGAATACGAGCGCGGCAAGAAGTACCGCCGCCATCAATACCTACGTACAGGTTACTCATTAGTTGTCTCCTGTGTATTGAAGTGAGCAAACTGACTTAAAATAGCCAATAAATACCAAGCGCCATGAGGTATCCACTGCTCACCCCAGCGCCAGTTTTGCAACATATCGTCTTTCTGCTTTTCTGGATTGAAAGCAATATCGTTTTCATCGTCAAAGCCAGCGGTAATACCGTTACACACCCCCCCTTTGGCATTGTAGAAGCCGTATTGAGGGAGATAATCTGGGTTATTGATACCGTGTCCATCGAGCATACACATGTGGTATGGATTGAGCCCTAATACCCAGTTGAGGCTGTTTTGTGCGAAAGTGAGCAATTGTTGCTTGGTTGATTGATCTTGAATGTGTGGCAGAGCAAAAAATGCCATGCTGCTTAGTGAGCCTAATCGCGCGTTTTCCCCTTGCCACCAGTAGCCAGTTTCATTGTTCTGTGCGACAAAGAAAGCGTCACGTTTGTCACCATCAATGGATTTAACATACTGGCGAGGGTAGCCAAATGGATTAGCGACCTTGTTGGTGATGGTTAGTTCAAACTCTACGGCGTGATTGATCGCCTCAATCAGTTGCGCTTTTCTGTCTGGATCCGATTCAATATTTAGGTATTCACACAAAGCGATCACGGGCAAGCCAGCTTCAGCGGCATGGTAGTAGGGGCGGCTGCCATCTTGATTTGCCGACCAATAATGGCTGAAGCTTTCGTCGCTGTGTTGACGAGCAAGAAGCTGTTTGCTCCAGTAATGGCATTCATGCAGATAATCTTGATTTACAGTGGTGCGGAAAAGCTCGGTAGCAGCGAGCAGAGCGCAGTATTCGTCAATGATGTTTTCTTCACCATCATCTAAGTATTGGCGATTGAACTCTTTAAGATGCCAGTAACCTTTTTCTGCCGCCGCTAAATAGTCGTGATTGCTAAAGTAACCGCTTTCTTCTAATCGAGCGGCACTTGCTAGAGCCGCAATTGCAACACCGCCGCCTTGTCTAAAGCCCGCTTGATAGTCTTCAGATTTGTGACCATCTTGGCTGGCGTAAGCGCATATCTCGCGTTGATTGATATCTTTTGACCACTTATCAAATACCGTCATGTAAAAGTAGCCTGCTTGATTTTGCATTCGCACGAGAAAATCAGCACCAAACAGGGCTTCTTCGGCGAGACGAACCTTAGAGAAGGCTGGTAAGCTCTCACCATGTTCAACCAGCTCTAGACCCTTTAGCATGTTCCACACCACCATGGGTGTTTGCTGAGGGTTTAAGTAGTTAGCGTAAGAGAGGTGGCTGAGGTATTTGCTGACATCACCTGATGCGTCGTACCAACCACCTTGGACATCGACGGTCTGATCAGTGCCAAGAATTGGAACTTGTCGATCTTGTTTGTCAAAGCGGCCACCGCAACGCTGCGATTTAAAGTAATGCAGTACATCGGAAAAGGTCGTATCGACTAGTAGGCCGCAATCAATAGCGAAGACTTCAGAGCGAAGGTTTTCCACTCTAAGATAAAAATGCCCCGTTTGTTCAAAATCAGAGAATTCAATACGAAAAAAACTCCCTTGGTGCCAATTCGCGACTTTTGTGCCTTTTTCGATCACGAAAGTCGCTACAGTTTGATGGCTATCGGCACAAACTAACAACGCAGTGGTAGATGAAAGTCGTGTCTTGCGAGTCATCAAAATAGCCTGCTTTGGCCCAAGGGCTTCATAACCAATATGGTTAGTAAGTAGCAGCATTAAAATCTCCGAAAAAATCTTGGTATAAGTAGAGCCAAGGTGTTCCTTGGCTCTAGAGGTTTTAGTTTTCGTATAGGTAACAGCGAACAAAGTGGTTGTCAGAGAGTTGGGTGACTTCAGGTAGTTGCTCGCGGCATTTGTCTGAAGCTTGCTGACAGCGTCCTGCAAATGGACAACCTGCTGAGGCTGGCGTCCATAGTGGGATCTCTCCCTTGTTGCCTTTCAGTTTTTCATGAATTGATTTGCTTGGATCAGGCACCGCTGATACCAATAGCTGAGTGTATGGATGTTGAGGGTTGTGAATGATCTCCTCAGTATCTCCCCACTCAACCATATGGCCAACGTACATTACCGCAAGATCTTCGGCGATGTAGCGCGCAGTAGCGATATCGTGGGTGATATAAAGTAGAGACATCTGTTTCTCAAACTTCATTTCTTCCATCAAATTCAATACACCAGCACGAATTGATACATCAAGCATGGAAGTGGGTTCATCAGCCAAGACCACTTCCGCACCAACAGCGATGTTACGTGCTAGGTTGACCCTTTGACGTTGTCCGCCCGATAATTGATGTGGGAACTTTTGGGCGGTCTCTTTCGGTGGGATCAGACCAACCTGTTCCAATAAATCATAAACGCGCTCTTCCTGCTCCTTCTTGTTGCGAGGATCGACTTTTCTGTGGATCAGCAATGGTCGAAGGATATGATGGAAAATGTTATGAGTTGGGTTTAGAGAGCCAAACGGATCTTGCCAAACCATTTGCACGCCTTCACGGTAGGCCATTAAATCTGAACGTGAATCGATCGTTTGGATATCACGCCCTTTGTATTCAATGATGCCATCTGTCGGGGCATACATTTTGGCGATCATCTTGGCGGTGGTTGATTTCCCTGAACCAGACTCACCAACCACAGATAGACCGCGGCTTTTGTACATTTTGAATGATACGTCGTTGATCGCACGCATCATCGGCTGTTGCAAAGAGTTACTTGTTATCGGGAAATCTTTAACTAGATTTTTCCCTTCTATCAGTAGCTCGCCATATTCTTTGCTCATAATTGTCTCCAGTAATCTTTATAGTTATTTCTCAATGGCTCGCTAGAGTTTACGTTGAGCTATCGGTTCACCGTAAAGGTGACAATTTGAGAAACGATTAGGCTCGATTTGTCTTAACTGAGTTGGAACGCGAGTACATGCCTCGTGCACGCGATCGCAACGTGCTTGGAAACGACAACCTTGTGGCACTTCTAGCAGGTTGAGCGGGTTTCCAGGGATACCAGTTAGCTTAGTTTTTGGCCCTGTTAATGGAGGGAAAGAACTACCTAGTCCTTTGGTGTAAGGGTGGTATGGGCTTTCCAGAATTTGTTTAGATGGAGCGACTTCAATCAGTTCACCGGAGTACATAATTCCGATACGGTCTGAGAACTCGACCATTAACGAAATATCATGAGTAATGAACAGGATAGAAAATCCAAACTCTTCTTTTAGTGCATAGATTTTTTGCAGTATTTCGCGTTGTACTACCACATCTAGCGCTGTTGTTGGCTCATCCATGATGATCATTTTAGGATTGAGAGCCAGAGCAATTGCAATCACTAAGCGCTGACGCATACCACCAGAGAATTGGTGCGGGTAGTCCGTGAGTCGACTTGGGTGAATATCAACGATTTCTAACAGACCTTCAGCTCGTTTGCGTGCTTGTTCACGAGTCATATTGGTGTGACGCATGATAACGTCGCAGAACTGCTCCTCCATCGTCAATACTGGATTCAGAGCATTCATGGCACTTTGAAATACCATCGACATTTCACTCCAGCGGAACGACTGCATACGTTCGTCGCTGTACTTAAGGATATCTTCACCATTGAAGATAACCTCACCGCCAGTGATAAATGCGGGTGGCTTATGCAGACGCATGAGTGAGAAGGCGACCGTTGATTTACCACAGCCAGATTCACCAGCTAAACCAAATACTTCACCAGGGGCGATATCGAAGCTGACATTGTTACAAGCGCGAACGTCGCCAGCATCAGTGATGTAATCAACGCAAAGATTGCGGATAGAAATAAGTGGGCTAGTCATAATTATTTATCTCCGCTCCAAAGTGCATTTTGTGGTGGCATTTCTGGCGTGCGTTCTTTTTGGTCTTGCGCAGCAAGTTTCTTCCAACGCTTCATACCTTTGTGAGAACGTAATTGTGGGTTAGCAATTTCATCGACTGCGAAGTTCAGTAGTGAGAGACCTGTCACCAGCAGTACCAATGCAATACAAGGTGCCAATACTTCCCACCATGCGCCGATAAGCATTGCTGACGATTGGTTCACGTTATACAACATGATGCCCCAACTGATGGTATTTGGGTCACCAAGACCAAGGAATGAGATAATGGATTCCATACCAATTGCGTACATAACTGAGCCGATAAAGCTCGCGCCGACGATTGGAATCAAGTTTGGTAAGATTTCAACAAAAATAATACGGAATGAAGATTCACCCAGTACTTCTGCTGCCTTCACAAACTCTTTTTCTCGTAAGGCAAGTGTTTGCGAGCGTATTACCCTCGCACCCCACGCCCAGGAGGTACAGCCAATAATAATGGCGATGGTGAGTGGTCCTGCTTCACCAATAAAGGCGGCCAAAACAAACAGCAATGGATATTGTGGAATAACCAGCATGATGTTCATCGCGGCAGTCAGTACATCATCGACTCGACCACCAAAGTAACCAGCCGAAATACCAATTACAGTGGCAAGGAAACATACGGTTAAGCCAGCGCCAAAGCCTACACCCAACGAGATTCGTGCACCGTAAACAAGTTGTGACCAAACATCACGACCCATACGGCTTGTGCCTAGAACATGCTCAGCTTTTTTCGACATGATCATAGTGCGTCGATCAGTGGCTAGGTTTTTAGCGATAAAACCATCTGGATTCGCTTGCGCTGATTTCACTACAAAGCTCGGATACTCATGTGGATTACCCGTGCGTTTATCTGGCGCATGTTGGGTAAGCAGTGGTGCTGCTACCGCGACAAAGACAAACAAAGAGACGATAACTAGGCCGATGCGAGCATATGCATTGCCAAGGATCAGTTTAAATAGATCTTTCATGATTATTTCCCTCCCTTACGAAGGCGAGGATCGAGTACAACGTAAAGCATGTCGGCAATGAGGTTAAATGACAGCATAAACAGCGTCATAATGATCAGTTGCCCCTGAAGAACTTGATAGTCACGAGCATGGATCGCATTAAGAAGAACCGTACCAAGACCTGGGTAGTTAAAGATGATTTCTACAATCAACTGACCACCAATCGCCATACCTAAAGACATGGATAGGGCGGTAACACTTGGTAGCAGTGCGTTACGTGCTGCGTAGTTAAAGACCACTCGGTTTTCACTTAGGCCCTTACCTTTCGCCATCGTGATGTAATCTTCTGCTAGCAGGTTAATCATGTTGTTACGCATGTTGACCAAGAAGCCACCAATCTGAATGATAGAAGCACAAAACAGTGGTAAGACAGCGTGGTAAGCCACATCTTTATAGAATGCCCAGCTGGTCCAGTCTGGCACTGTTCCTGCTGTATAGGCGTAACCAGTAGGGAACCATTTTAGACCGATAGCGAAAGTGAAGAGTGCAAGCATGGCAATAACCACCTGTGGGACTGCTTGAACAATCAACATGCCCGGAGTGACAAAGGCATCGTATTTACTACCACGCTTCCATGCAGCGAAAATGCCCAGAATGGAGCCAATCGAAAAAGAAAGGATTACAGCGCTGCCGGCAAGGAAGAGTGACCAACCAAAAGCACCGCCGAGTAGTTTATTTACCGATAGCGGATAGAACTGAATAGACGTTCCCAGCTCCCAGCTAAGAATATTTTTCATGTAGGCCATGTACTGAACAAAAAGGCCGCCATCGACAAAGCCTAACAGTTCTTTCATTGCTGCAATGCGTTCTGGTGTTACTTGAACAGATGCATTAGCAAACATCATGGTCACCGGATCACCCGGCATTGCACGAGGAATAATAAAGTTTAATGTCGCAGCAACTAACAGCGCGACTAAATAGAATGACAAACGTCTTAAAAAATAACCCATAACTCACACCTTACTTACCCAGATTTTCCCTGTTTCTGGTTTCAGGTCGCTCCTAGCGAAAGTTGAAATTTAGAGCGAATAATCCCCTGACGACTGGCGCCATACTTTAACTAACTTAAAGAGAGGGGGATTAGGCGGCGCACAGAAGGTGCGCCGCAAGATAGAACAATTACTTACTAACTGGTTTTAAGTCCAGTACTTGAAGTAGACGCTCTGGGATACCAGCCCAAATGTTTGGACGGCCTTTTGGATTTTCTTCGTTCCACCAACCAGTAAAGCGAGTTGTGTTGTATTGGAACATGTAAGCACCTGACAACACTGGAATCGTTACTTGGTTAGATGCAATGATTTGCTGTATGCCGTGAGCGATTTCTAGCTGTTCGTTCTTATCAGCTGTTTTGTAGAAGCTGTTAAGTAGACCATCTAGCTTTTCGTTCTTGAAGTAGTGCATAGCAAAACGAGGCATGCCGTCACCAGACTGTAACTCTGAGTTGTAACCACTGTTCCAGTATAGATGTGGATCTGCACCGTGGAAGTAGTTGGTGTATGCAACGTCATAAGTGCCTTCTAGCATTGCTTGGTTGTATACAGAGAAATCTGGAGTACGAGCTTTCGCTTTGATACCGACTTCTGCTAGCTGCTCAACGGCTAGTTGAACTGTGTTGTTGAAGTCAGTCCAGCCATTTGGTGATTGAACCAATAGTTCGAACGACTTACCAGATGGGGTATCAACGAAGCCATCGTTGTTGACATCTTTAAAGCCAGCTTTCTTAAGTAGCTCTTTTGCACCTTCAACATTGTACGTGTTGTAACCTTTGTACTTGTTGTGAATAGTTTCGTCAGACCAAGTTTTAAATGCGTAACCTAGACCAGAAGCGAAATCATTCACTGTACCGCCGCCATAGAACGCGATGTCGATAATTGTTTGACGGTCAAGTGCCATAGAGAATGCACGACGGAAGTCAACATTTGATAGCGCTTCATGCTTTGCAGCATCTGGGTGCTTGAAGTTTACAACGAATGCTTGAGTACCTGCTGGTGGGTACCAGTAGTGATGGTTAGGGCTCGCAGCAGCGTAAGTGCGGTCAATATCTGGAATGAACGATGAAGTCCAGTCCATTTCGCCGTTTACTACTTTACCTAGGAACTGATCGTTGTTCGCGATTTGTGGAACACGTAGACAGTCAACATCTAAGTTATCTGCATCCCAGTAGTTCGGGTTTTCACATTGAATGTAAAGCTGAGGTGTGAAAGTGTCGATCTCGGTAAACGGACCAGAGCCTACAGGATTCTCGTTAGTGAATGTTGAAGGATCTTTAACTTTACTCCATATGTGTTGTGGCACTACAGGTACTTTGACGATTTCATAAGGAGCATTTGAGTTAGCTTCCTTAATGTTGAACTTAACTTGGTAGTCGTTCAATTTCTCAACGCTGGAAACCCAAGAGTTGATACCGCTTTGGTCAAGTTCTGGTTTCTCTTTAACTAGGTTGAAAGAATAGACCACGTCGTCGGCGTTGAATGTTTCGCCGTCAGACCATTTCACACCTTTACGTAGGTCAAATACAACGCTTAGTAGATCGTCTGCAATTGTGTAATTCTCTGCTAGACGGAATACTGGAGTATTGCCATGCATTTCGTTGAATACAACGAGTGGCTCGTATAGGAAGTCTGTTGTTGTATGTAAGTTCGTTGCACCTAGGTATGGGTTAAAGTTACGTACAAAAGTGGTGAACTCTTTAGGGTGGATAGTTAATTCACTGCGTTCAGCTGCAGCTGCTACTGAAGTAAAACCAGTGGTTGCTGTTGCAATAATTGCTGTTGCTAGTGCTGTTTTTTTAATGTTGGCAAGCATAGCTGTTCCTTACTATTTGCTTTCATTTCACTAATGGATGGAATGTCATCAATTGATAAACACTCACTAAGGCCTACCTCTTGTAGGTAACTTCTGTCGGAGGTGACGAGAAGTTTAGAGTGGCCTGTAGGCCTTAGGCACAGTAAGAAAACACTGTAACGTCAATTTTCGCAATCGTAATTCCCGTCAAAAACGTTAAAACCTGCCTTTACGACGTTAATAATGTCAAAAATGAAAGATTTGCGGTTTATTTAAGCGATTTGTTGGATTTGAACTAAGTCGCATAACATCCTTCTTTTGTTTGTTGGTGTAAGTGGTTACTAACTCTTGTGGGCTTGTAGTTTGGTGGTTTAATACTGTAAAGAAGATCTTGAGATCTTAATCACCTAGCGCTGACAGTGTTAATTTTTATCGATAAATTAAAACTGCCGTCTTGTTGTGATTGGCTTCGCAATCTGCGCTATTTTTGTTCGCAAAGCGGTTTATAGTGCCGCTTTCTGCAAAAATATATCGTATTACTGGCGATGATTTCGCGGTCTAATTAGAGTTGTTTTACGTAGCGTATTAATGGCTAATGACCAATATAGAGTTGGAAATGAAAGAAATAAAAAAGCCTGCGTGAGCAGGCTTAGGTGGAGAGAGGTATCTGAGACTAACTGGTCAGTAAGTGCTGTAACTTGTCGCGTAACCCCTCTACGTGAGTTCGCTCCGGGCTATACTCATTGCAGTGCTCAAGAATGTAATCCAAAGAGCTGAGTACTGTCCGCCAACGTGGTGTTTTTGGTAATGTCTCTGGGCGAAGGTATTTATCAAGCGTACGCGTTTGCAACGTACTCCGGTCAAGGTAGACGCGCCATAAACCACTTTGTTCGGCGAAGGTAAACTTGCTTTGTCCCGTGACCGACTCCCAGTACGCGAGTGCACTTGTCATTGCATCCACTAATACCTCACGCATCACCTCTTGCTTAGATTTATTATCACTGGTTGCTCGGTCAGCTAAGCGAGTAAACTCACCGCCCAACTCTTTAAGTTCTTGCAGTTTGGCTCTATCACCTTCAAAAGCAAAACTCGATAACGCTTCAATCGCTGTCTCTAGGTTATTAATTCTGGTGGCGTTGATGCTGCCACCTACGTTGAAGATGTACATAGAGCGCAGCCCAGCACCATCTGGTAACTTCAAAATGTCAGCCGACAGATGTTGTCTGACATCTTCTACGTAGACATCAATGGTGCCACAGTAGTGCTCCTGTTCTACATTGAGGAATTTAGGTGCAATGATTTCATCAGCACTAGAGCGCTTTAGTTGTTCCGTTGAGCGTTTGAACAGCCTAGATGCTGCCTCATTGGCAAAGCGTATTTTGTTGTCTTCACGTACGCACACAATCGCTTCAGGTGCTGTTTCAAGTTGCTCTAATAGGCGTCCTTGTGTTTCAAGCAAGCTGGCTTCAACTATCGCTCTTTGTTTGAGTTCTTGGTGAAGTTGCTGGTTTTCTATGCGTCTTAGCTCTGCCTTACTTGCGGTAAGGTGAGCGACAATTCGAGCAGCAAGTTCTTGCTTATTAAAAGGTTTAGAAAGATAGTCATTTGCTCCTGCATTAAAGCCTCGCACACGGTCATCGGTTTGATTCAATGCCGTTAGCATGATGATAGGCAATGCAGCATGGTCATAGGTTTCTCGTAGCGTTTGGCACACTTGGTAACCACTCATTCCTGGCATCATGATATCGAGTAGCAGCAGTTCGGGTTTTTCTTTGCTGACGGCTTCGAGTGCCTCATGACCATCTTTGGCGGTTCGAACACGATACCCCTCAAGACGCAAGAAACTATCCAGAACGCGTAGGTTGACAGGTTCATCGTCGACCACCAAAAGCAGCGGGCCATCCGGGTTTTCGGGCAGGCTGGTTGGCTCCTCTAACTCAATATCACCTGTGTTTGGTGCTTTAAAATGTGCCGATTCATAGTGGTTTGCTTGTTCTATTTGCTCAACGCTAGCAATTGGTAAGGTAAAGCTAAAGGTGGTCCCAACCATAGGTTGGCTACTTACATAGAGTGTTCCATGCATTAGCTCAATCAACTGACGGCTAATGGATAGACCTAACCCCGCCCCTTGACGATAGCGACTTGAATCACTTCCGGCTTGAATTAGAGGTTCAAAGATGTGGTCAAGCTGATCGGCAGGAATACCTTGCCCAGTATCAACCACCTGAACGCGGATATTGTCATCAACCACACTTGCAGAAATGACGATTTTACCTTCGCTCGTGTATTTAATTGCGTTACCCACCAAGTTATACAGTACTTGTTCTAGTCGCTGTGGATCTGCGCTGACCCAAACGGGATCATCGGGAACTTGGTTAATGATACGCAGTGGTTTAGAGCCAATAAGATGGGATGACAGCTCTAGTACTAAGCGGGTTGAGCCAGCAAGATCAACGGCACTGGTGTCAATATCTAGGTTTCCATAGCGCATTTTATGGTAGTCGAGCAGGTCGTCGACCAAGGTAGCCAATCGCTGACCGCTATTGATGATGATATCGAGCTGATACTTATGTTCTGAGGTGATCGGACCGTTAGCACCAGAGGCTAACGCTTCGGCAATACCCACCATTCCGTGAAGTGGGGTACGAAGCTCGTGAGAAGTGGTTGCTAAAAACTCATCTTTAAGTTTGTTGGCGAGCTGCAACTCTTCATTTTGCTTTTGAATCAGTGTTAGGTTGCTTTCTAACTCTTCATTTTGCTGTTTGATCAGTTGAATCTTTTCCCTGATCGAACGCTGCATACGTTCAAAGCTGATCGCTAGACGGCCGATCTCATCTTTGCGCTGGGTGTTGTTCATATCGGCATCGAGATCACCCGCCGAGACTTTTTCAGCAGCCCAAGTGAGCTGTAGGAGCGGGGAGGTAATAAAGTTCGACAAATAGTGAGAGGCCATCACCACTAAAAGAATGGCAGTAAGCATGGCGAAGATAAACAGGGTTTCGAGCTGGTGGACGCGAGCAAAGGCAACACTTTCGGGGACTTCAACCACTATTGCCCAATCAATACTCTTAAATGAGATTGGACTGTAGGCGGCAATGGTCGCTTCATTTTCTGTATTGTTATAGGTGCCCACATCTGTGGCTCCTGCGAGTGCTAAGTCGATAACTTGACGGCTTTTATCGATGTCTTGCTGTTGGTAGGCAAGGGTTCGAGAGTGATGGTCTGATCCAACTAGCAAGGTTTTCATCGAGTTTAGGTTATTGTTGTCAGCGATGAGTTTAGTAATGCCATTATTTGGTAATCTAAACATCGCGTAACTGTGTAGATAGCCTTGTTGAATAATCGGCGCACCTAACCAAGCGACAGTCTTTCCTTGTTCTTGTGAGAAGTCAGAAATAATCAGCGGTGTATAGTCTTCGTTGGTTTTTCGTTTGTCGGTGACTAACTTACGTAGCTTGGCAAAGGTTTTGCCCAAGTTGTCGTCTTTGTATTTTCCTGTCAGTAAATTGGTGCCGTAGTTGTCATGCTTATAGATCGAGTAAGTGACGTTGCCCTCTCTATCGACGAGTAAAATGTCATCAAAGTCAGAGCGTTTTAATAGCTCTAGATATGCCCAATGGTAGCGTTTGTGTAGCAGGCGGTAACGTTCGGTGCCGTTGAAGACACTCGACTGAGGTAAGATTGAGGTCTTGATTTGGTCGCCGGAACCTTGAATATAGCGACGTTGGGCATATTCGCGAGCTTGGTCTATATCCAATCCTAAACTGCTAAACGCGTTGACTAAGCCATAAAAGCGTCCACCACTGGCATAAGCCAGTTCTGAACGAACAAACCCCATTACTTCGGATTCTTTAGCGTATAGGTAATCAATCACTTGCTGACGCTTACTGTCTCGTACAGAGGTAAGGTGCGAAGTGCTCTGCTCTTGAAGGTCTTGAGTGTGGGATTGTAAGAAAAAGATCGCGATAACCGTCAGAGGAGTAATACTTAACACCAAAAATGCCAGCATCAATGTACTCTGAAGGCGTTTAAACTTCTGTTTTCGATAAAACTTAAACATAGCCTGAGTAATGTTTCCGTGAGAATACGGCTTAGTGGGTATTGGCACCCAAATAAGCTAGACAAAACGTTATTTTCCTAAGATGACAAAATTAACGAGTTTTTTTACTTTGACAAGTAAGTTGCTAGCAAAGCGTGGAGAATGGCGCAATTTTAGTGTGGTTAGGTGGGGTATAACCCAATCCAAGCGCTGGATTGGGTTCTTTGATTACTTTATTGCGTGATAGATGGTGAATTTATTGGTCTTATTTAGCGTCTCACAATTACCGTAAGCTTGCTTAATAATAGGCGGGTATTTGAGGAAACTATTGGCGACAATATATAAGCTGCCCTGTTTAGAGCTATGTTTCGGTCCTTGAGCGAGCAAGTCTTCTGTTGCGCTGTAGCTGGTATCAAGCCCTGCGTGGAACGGTGGGTTACTGATGATAAAATCGTAATCGCTACTCGTGTCGGAGTAGACGTCGGAGGCAAACACTTTACCGGTAAAACCGTTGGCTGCAAGGGTCGCTTTGCTAGATTCTACGGCCAGAGCGCTGATGTCACACATTTCGAGTTCAATATTGGGGTTTAACTGCGCCATCACGCTACCAATGACGCCCGCACCACAACCAAAATCGAGCACTTTACCGCTAAGCTCTGGTAGCGTATCGAGCAGCAATTTGCTACCAATATCGAATTCACCATGGCTAAATACCCCTGGCAAACTTTTAATGGTGAGCGATGTTTGTTGGTATTCGACTTGGTAGGTCTTAAACCACTCTTGTAGATTGAAAGGTGCCGGGGGGTGAGTGCATTGACCCCAATAGAATGAACAGCGGCGCGCTGAGTCGTATTTGGTAATCAGGCCATAAGGCTTAAACATCTTTTCGATGCTCTTTACACCCGAGCGGTTTTCACCAACGACGACAATTTCTGTCTCTGTGCCTAGCTTTGCCATCAGCATGGCCAGTAAGTACTCCGCCTCGGCTTTTGCTTTTGGCCAGTAGAGTAGCACCATATCGGCTTGCGTTTGCTCGTTGAACTCGGCGCCAAATACACTTTTCACTTGCGGATAGCTGCTCAACTGTCGATGGTAACCATAGTTAGTGGTAAAGACAGTAACAGAGTGACAGTGTTGGGTTAGCTCAATAGGAAATAGGTCCTCAGCTTCACCAGCGACCAAAACATGCTTGCCTTTAAAGTAGGCGAGTTGTCTTTCAGCGATTTGACTTGGTGCAATATAAGCAGACATAGCAAACTCAGTGTAAAAAAATGAGCGAGGATTTTCGCATAATCCACGCTCATCTTGAAGTGATAAACTAAGGTCAACAGACCCTAACCGAAAAACTAGCTGCGATCTTGTTGGTCAAGGAAACCATGAAACTCTTCTTCATAGATATTAAACAGTACCATGGTCACCGCAAAGATGATTGGGCCATAAATCAAACCGATCAAACCAAAGAGGTGCAGACCACCAAGCAGTGAGAAGAAGATCATTAGCGTGTTCATTCCAGCACTGCCTTGCATCAAAAGTGGGCGGAGTAAATTGTCAATCGAGCCAACGATCGCCACGCTCCATACTGTAAGGAAGATAGCCCAAGTGGTATCCCCGGTTAAGAACAAGTAAATGGCAGCTGGAATCCAAATCAATGCCGTACCGACAACAGGAATAAATGAGGCAAAGCCCATCATGGTGCCCCAGAACAAACCAGGGAAACCAGCCAGCCACATGCCTATTCCCCCCGCAAATCCTTGAGCAATGGCCGTTAGAAAAGATCCCATAACCGCAGACTTCGCCACTTGTTCTACTTCATCAAGCAGCTTATCTTCTTGGCTACGAGACAGGGGTAAAATATGACGAATCGCGCTGATGATCTTGTCGTGATCACGAAGCAAGAAAAACAGTACGAATAACATCAAAAAGAAGTCCATCAAGAAGTTGGTCGCATCACCGAGTATTTTGGCACTAATACCCACTAAGTTGCTGCCAAATGAGGTCGCAAACTGTGCCACTTTTTGCGCAATTTCTTGTGGACTAATAGTATCGAACGGCAAGTAGGTGTTGATCAACGAAAGACCATTTACGACCCAAGGATGTTCAAAGATCGTTTGAATACCTCCATGGGTGACCCATTGGTAAACGTTTTGCGAGAATGATGAGCCTTGTTGAACGATAGCCGCAAAGACAAACAGTAGTGGGAAAACGATGATGAAGGTTAACACCACACAAGAGAGTAGGGAGGCCAAATTAGTATGCTTTGGCATGCGTTTTTCTATCCACTCATGAATAGGGAACATCAGCAATGAGATGATAAACGCCATCACAATTGAGTTGATGTACGGTTCTACCAATAAAAAACACGCGAGCCCAGCAGCAAGTAGTGCAACAATCAATACCCAATGGCTGGAAGTTAATTTGACTTTATCTGACACATTTATTGTCCAAGTAATCGATACTGTACCCGTATAATGGCGGTAAACGTTGGTGTGTTCAACGCAAAATCAAAATGTTATTTGTAGAGGGAAAGAGTATGGGCTGTTGTGAGAAAGAGAATTGTAGTGATAGCAAGCGTAAGCCCAAGCGCACAATACCTTGGTTTTCCCTGTTATTAATTGGCTTGGCTATCTTAGTCGTCGTGAATTGGAAATAATAAAGGCTGCATAACGCAGCCTTTATTCTGACGATGGCGAGAGCCTAAGCTTCTTCAGCCAAAATGGCAAAACAGCGATCGGCTGCCTCTAATGTTGCTTCAATTTCTTTGCTGCCATGAGCCAGAGAAGTGAAACTTGCTTCAAATGCAGAAGGGGCCAAGTAGACACCGTGTTTTAGCATTAAGTGGAAGAAGCGCTTAAAGCGCTCAATATCGCATTTAGTTACGTCATCGTAGCTTGTAATACGTTCTTGTTCCGTAAAGAAGAAACCAAACATACCACCAACTTGGTTCACCACCAATGGGATGTTGTGGCTGTCAGCCAGTGATTTAAAGCCTTCTGCTAACTGCTTCGTTTTAGACGCAAGGCGTTTTTCATTGCCTTCTTCTTTCAGTAGGTTCAAACAAGCGAAACCGGCAGCCATCGCCACTGGGTTTCCTGAAAGGGTTCCCGCTTGGTAAACTGGACCCGTCGGAGCAATGTACTGCATCACTTCTTTGCGCCCGCCAAATGCGCCTACTGGCATACCACCACCGATAACTTTGCCGAGTGTGGTTAAGTCTGGCTTAATGTTGTAATAGCCCTGTGCGCCACCAAGAGCAACACGGAAACCTGTCATCACTTCATCAAAAATGAGCAGTGCGCCTTCTTCATCACAGATTTGACGCAGACCCTCATGGAAGCCTTCTACAGGTGGGATACAGTTCATGTTACCTGCGACAGGCTCAACGATAATACAAGCGATCTCACCTTTATTTGCTGCAAACAGTTCGCGCACAGAATCTAGATCGTTAAATGTTGCTGTTAGTGTATGTTTAGCAAAATCAGCAGGTACGCCAGGGGAGCTAGGCTGACCCAGTGTCAAAGCACCAGATCCCGCTTTAACTAACAGGCTGTCGGCGTGGCCGTGGTAACAACCTTCAAATTTCATGATCTTGTCACGACCAGTGTAGCCACGAGCAAGGCGAATCGCACTCATGGTCGCTTCAGTGCCTGAACTTACCATGCGTACTTGCTCCATCGATGGTACTAGCTCTGACACAAGCTCAGCCATAGCAATTTCCATTTCTGTCGGCGCACCAAAGCTCAAACCACGTTGCGCCGCATCGATAACCGCTTCTCGAATCACTGCATGGTTGTGGCCAAGAATCATTGGTCCCCATGATCCTACGTAGTCGATGTAGGCTTTACCATCAGCATCAAAAATCAATGGGCCGTCAGCACGCTCCACGAAGATTGGTGCGCCGCCAACGCCGTTAAAAGCACGCACTGGAGAGTTCACGCCACCGGGAATGGTTTGCTGTGCTTTTTGAAATAGGTCTGCTGATTTGGTCATGGGATATCCTCTTTTGATTGCTCGGACCAATTTGGCTCGCATTGTACCTGCCCTATCCATTTCAATAAAACGCTTTGCGCCACATTCTGAATACTTTGGCAGCAAATAAACCCGAAATAGTGTAAAAAATGGCGAGAAAAGTGGTGAATACTTGAACGCTTCACTCAGGTATTAGATAATCAACACACTATTAAAAAATTAAAGTTCCAGATGGTGAGTGCAGTCTGGATGTAGAAGACTGAGAGAGGTCATCGTGAGCGAAGTAAATATCCCATTAACATTTTCAGATGCAGCGGCTCAGCGAGTCGGCGCTTTAATTGCGGAAGAAGAAAACCCAAACCTAAAACTGCGTGTATATATCACTGGTGGGGGCTGTAGCGGGTTCCAATACGGCTTTACGTTTGATGAGGCAGTTAACGAAGGCGATACCACCATTGTTAATAGTGGTGTCACGCTAGTCGTTGACCCAATGAGCTTGCAGTACCTTGTGGGTGGTCAAGTTGATTATACTGAAGGCCTTGAAGGTTCGCGCTTCTTCGTCAATAACCCTAATGCGACAACAACTTGTGGATGTGGCGCATCATTTAGCGTTTAATTGCTCACTTGTTTTCCTGAGGCTGCCTTGAGCAGCCTTTGTTTTATCTGCGATTCTCGTCCAGAAACTGAGACCTACCTTAAAATACTGTCCAACTGTATTTTCTTTTTATTTGGTTAATTTATATCCTGAATGGTACTTCTCGTAATGAATTTGCGAGCCTATATCTATGGCTTACCTATTGACTGCATAACTGATGTGAGATAGCGGCAATTTGGGTGCGATATAGAATTACTAAGGATAGTTATGGCTAGAGTTTCTCCGTTTCGTTTTATCGCGACAAGGCCCTACCTTGTTTCTCTTTTTTTAGTCACCATGCTTACGCTCTGGCTAGGCGTAGGTATGCTTAATGCTGAAGACTCCACGCCACAGCACAATGAACAAGAAATACCACTTGCTAAAGTGGCTTTTACTTCCTTTGTGGCCAGCCCAACTCATAAAAATATTGATCTTTATGGTCGCACTGCTCCGAACAAGCAAGCCAAATTGGGTGCGGAAATCGCAGGTAAAATAACACAACTTAAAGTTTCTAAAGGCGATAGTGTTAAGCAAGGGCAAGTGATCGCTCTGATTGATAAAGGCGATCTTGAGATTCAGCTAGAGCGTGCCAGAGCCATGCTCAAGGTCAAAGAGAAAGAGTTTAACGCCGCGAAATCACTGCAAAGCAAAGGGTTGCAAGGAGAGGTTGCGTTTACCAATGCACAAGCTGGGTTGGTTGAAGCAAGAGCCATGGTAAGCAACGCTAAAATTGCGCTAAGAAATACCGCAGTAACCGCCCCCTTCAGCGGTATCGTTGAGCACCTGTTTATTGAAAAAGGGGATTTTGTCGGTGTTGGCGATCCTGTTGCCAGCTTGCTAGATTTGAGCAAGATAGTGATCGAAGCCGATGTAAGCGAACGGCACATTCAAGATCTGGTCTTAGGTCAACAAGCAAAAGTGCGCTTTATTAATGGTCAAGAAGCGCAAGGTAAAGTTCGTTATATTTCCCGTGTCTCCTCTGATTCTACCAACACCTTCCCAATAGAAATTGAACTGGCAAATCCTAAGCAAAGAATTCCGGCGGGAATCAGTACAGAAGTGTCTTTGAATCTGCAAGATCAATTGGCGATCAAAGTGACTCCAGCGATGCTGGCACTGGATGAGTCGGGTAACCTAGGAGTGAAAACTCTGATTGAGGACCGTATTAAATTTGTTCCGATAAACCTTGTCAAAGCGGAACAAGACGGGGTTTGGCTGACAGGTCTTGGTGAGAAAGTCGACATCGTGACCACAGGGCAAGGCTTTGTTCGAGATGGCGATCAAGTGATCGCTGTTGAACAGAAAAACTAGGAGGCGCGACTATGTTTGCATTGATTGATGCTGCGCTTTCTCGTACCCGAACCATGATAGTACTGTTGGTGTTTATCTTGTTTGCTGGTGCGGTGACCTATGTCACGATCCCAAAAGAGTCTAGCCCAGATATCACTATCCCTATCATCTATGTGTCGGTAGGGCACCAAGGTATTTCTCCATCTGATGCGGAAAGGCTACTTGTTCGCCCGATAGAACAAGAGTTGAGATCGATTGAGGGTGTAAAGGAAATGACCTCGACGGCTTCAGAAGGTCACGCTTCTGTGATGCTAGAGTTCAGTGTTGGCGTGGATCTTAGTAAGGCGATGGCAGATGTGCGCGAAGCGGTCGATCTGGCAAAACCTAAATTGCCAAGCGACAGCGATGAACCAACGGTGAATGAAGTCACGCTTGCGTCTGAGGAGCCCGCTCTTTCTATTGTGCTTTATGGTACGGTTCCTGAGCGCACCATAGTTCAGATTGCGCGCCAACTAAGAGATAAGCTTGAGAGTTATCGTCAGATCCTTGAAGTCGACATCGCAGGTGATCGTGAGGATATCGTTGAGATTATTGTCGATCCTTTATTAATGGAAAGCTATGGTCTGGATCAAGGCGATATCTACAACTTAATTGCGCTTAACAACAAAGTGGTCGCGGCAGGTTTTGTTGATACTGGCTACGGACGCTTTTCGGTCAAAGTACCGTCTGTGTTTGACTCTCTAAAAGATGTGCTTGAACTGCCCGTTAAAGTTGATGGCAAGCAAGTGATTACGTTTGGTGATGTGGCGACAGTCAGGCGGGCATTTCGTGATCCAGAGAGTTACGCCAGGCTTGATGGTAAGTCGGCATTGGTACTCGATGTGAAAAAACGCGCTGGTGAAAACAGTATCGAAACTGTCAGCTTGATAAAAGCGGTACTGGAAGAGGCGCAAAAACGTCCAGACTGGCCAAATAACCTCTTGGTTAAATACACTTGGGATCAATCCAAAGACGTTAAAATGATGCTGAATGATCTGCAAAACAACATTTTGTCAGCGATCATTTTGGTTGTAATCGTCATTATCGCTATCTTAGGTGTGCGCACTGCGTTTTTAGTCGGTGTATCAATTCCCGGTTCGTTCTTAACGGGTTTGTTAGTACTATCGGTGTTCGGCTTAACGGTGAATATTGTTGTGCTATTTTCGCTGATCATGGCCGTGGGGATGCTGGTTGATGGTGCGATAGTGGTCACCGAGTTTGCTGATCGAAGAATGCAAGAGGGGACACCAAGGCGAGATGCCTATCGAGATGCGGCAAAACGCATGGCGTGGCCAATTACTGCTTCAACGGCAACCACTTTAGCAGCATTTGCCCCACTGCTTTTCTGGCCTGATGTTACCGGTGAGTTTATGAAGTACTTACCGCTCACTTTGATCGCCACATTGACCGCTTCTCTGGTGATGGCGTTATTGTTCGTCCCTGTGTTGGGCAGTTTGATTGGGCGACCTCAGCATGTGACTAAAGCACAAAGGCAAGAAATGGTCGCGTTGCATGACGGCGATTTCTCTAAGGCGACGGGTATCACCAAGCTTTACTTCCATACGTTAGACATTGCGATCCGTCATCCTCTAAAGATTCTGTTAAGTGCAATACTCCTTGCGATAGGCGTTGGTTTTACTTATGCCAAAGCGGGACTAGGCGCCGAGTTTTTCCCTGCTGTTGATCCACCTTTTTTCACCGTTAAAGTGCGTTCTTATGGCGACCTCTCTTTGGACGAGAAAGATGTCATTATGCGCGACATTGAGGCGGTGATGCTTGGGCAAGATGAGTTCGAAAGCGTCTATACCAAAACGGGGGGGGATGACGAGATAGGTCAGATTCAGATCACACCAGTCGACTGGCAATATCGCCGTAAAGTGAAAGACATTATCGAAGAGCTTAAACAGCAAACGGATCAATATGCGGGTGTAGAAATAGAGTATAAGTTCCCCGATGCAGGTCCACCAGTAGAGCATGATCTGGTGATCGAAATGTCGGCGCGTATTCCTGGCGAGCTTGATGGCGCCGCCAAGTTGGTTAGACAGTGGGCAGACAACTACCCAGCGTTTACTAATCTTAGTGATACGTCGAGTAAAGAGGGCATTGATTGGCAGATTGATATTCGTCGTGATGACGCCTCGCGTTTTGCTGCTGATGCTACCCTGGTGGGGAATACGGTTCAGTTTGTGACCAATGGTCTGAAGATTGGTGACTACCTCCCAGATGACGCGACCGAAGAGGTAGATATCTTGGTCCGTTACCCAGAAGAGAAACGCGATATCGGTCGTTTTGATCAGTTGCGAGTCAAAACGCCGGCTGGCCTTGTTCCCATCACCAACTTTGCCAATATTGTTGCTGAGCATAAGCAAGATACGATTCGTCGTATTGACGGTCATCGCGTGATTAACATTATGGCGGATATAAAAGAAGGTTATAACCTCGCATTGGAGTTGCCGAAGATCAATGAGGCGGTGTCTAATCTTGATCTCCCTACCAGTGTTGAGTTTAGAATCCGCGGTCAGAATGAAGAACAAGAAAACTCTTCCGCCTTTCTGCAAAACGCTTTCTTGGTTGCTTTGGTGGTGATGGCACTGATCCTGATCACCCAATTCAACAGCTTTTATCAAGCGTTCTTAATCTTAAGCGCAGTGCTGTTTTCTACGGTTGGGGTGTTTGTTGGCTTATTGGTCTTTCAAAAACCGTTTGGCATCATTATGTCAGGGATTGGTGTTATCGCGTTGGCGGGTATAGTGGTCAATAACAACATCGTATTGATTGATACTTACAACCAACTGCTAAAACGAGGGCTCGATAAGCGAGAAGCGATTCTGCGTACCGGTGTGCAGCGTTTAAGGCCAGTATTGTTGACAACAGTAACGACCATTCTCGGATTACTGCCTATGGTATTAGAGATGAACATCGACTTAATTAATCAAAAGATCGAGTTTGGTGCGCCAAGTACCCAATGGTGGTCGCAGCTAGCAACCGCAGTTGCGGGAGGATTGGCATTTGCTACGCTGCTGACCTTAGTGCTGACCCCATGCTTGCTAATGTTGGGTCGAGTGCACAAAGTGGAAGAGCAGGCGAACCAAGTCATTGAAGCTGATTAGTCCTAGTCCGCCCTTTCATAGAAAAGACCCGCACGTGAAATGCGGGTCTTTGTGTTTATGGGGTAGCGAGTAACTCGCCATAACGTTCAAGCTTTTCAAGTCTTAACTTAGCGTTGGCGATATAGGTGGTCTTCGCTTTACCTGTCAGTGACTTGGATTGTGGTAGTTTCACCGTTCTCGCGTTTTTATGTACACCATTAACTAAGAACTCGTAATGCAGGTGTGGGCCAGTGACACGCCCCGTGCCTCCTAGCGTACCTATTGTTTGTCCTTGCTTAACGCGTTGCCCGGTTTTGACCTTACGCCGCTGTAAGTGAAGGTATTTGGTGATGTAGGTATTGCTGTGTTTGATGAATACATAGTTACCGTTGAATTGGTTGTAACTCGACTTCATCACCGTACCGTCACCTGCAGCCCAAATTGGTGTACCAACAGGTGCCGCATAGTCAGTGCCTCGGTGAGCACGAACTTTCCCTGTGACGGGGTGGCGACGGGTTGGGTTAAAGTTCGATGTGACACGACGGAAATCGAGTGGAGAGCGCAAGAAGGCTTTCTTCATCGCACGGCCATTTTCGTCATAGTAGTTGCCAGTTTTATCATCGAGAATTGCCTTAAAGGTATCACCTTGGTTTTTGAAGATGGCAGCGATAATCTTACCTCTTCCAACCACTTCACCTTCAACCACTTTTTCTTGATAAAGAATCTTAAAGTGGTCCCCACCACGAATATCTAAAGCAAAGTCGATATCCCAACCAAAGATCCCAGCAAGTTCCATAATTTGATTGGGTGTTAAGCCCGCGTTGACGCCTGCATTCCAGAAATTTGAGGTGATGTCAGCCTCAGCGTAGTTGTACTGATAGTGAACTTCTTTTTTATCAATGGTTGAGGAGTAGCCAGTATCGGATTTAGTGACCAGAAATGTTTCGTATGGGCTAATCACTCGTTTGAGTTGAATCAATTGGTTGTTGGCATCAAAGCCCAGTTGAAAGGAATCACCAGGTCTAACCCGGGTCAATTGGCGTTGAATGTCTTTATTGGTTGAGGTTAGTTGATATAGCAGGCGAGAAGATAGCCCTGCGCGCTGGAATAGTAGCGCCATACTATCCCCAGAACCAATGGTATGCTTTTCCCAACGCAAGACAGCGAGCTTGGGCGCAGACTCTTGCATAGCGAGCTGTTCAAGATCAATCGCTAATGGATAGGCTTGGCCTACTTGATAGTTACTCTCCTCTTGACGGAGATCCTTGGGCGCAGGCAGAAACAGTGCAATAACGATAAATGCGCTAAATATGGCGATAAGGGCTCGATGAATCCATGGCAATCGAGCGAAAAGAGACAACATCTTATGTCCGTTCTAAAAAATTCAGTAAAAAAGCTTAGCTGTTTAGTCTAACTGGTTTCAAAAAGCATCGCTATTCAAGTAAGATGACCAACTAACAAATTTTTGCCAAATCTGTGGGAGTGAACAAGAATGGCGAGCATTGAAGCTGCACTAGCCGAGATTAAGCGCGGTGTTGAAGAACTGATTCCAGAAGAAGAACTGATTGCTAAGTTGAAAGAGGGGCGTCCTCTTCGCATTAAATTAGGTGCTGATCCAACCGCACCAGACATTCACCTTGGCCATACAGTGATTTTCAATAAGCTTCGTGCATTTCAGGAGCTAGGTCACGACGTTACCTTCCTAATCGGTGATTTTACAGCGATGGTTGGTGACCCAACAGGCAAGAACAATACCCGTCCACCATTAAGCCGTGAAGACGTACTACGCAACGCTGAAACTTATAAAGAACAGGTGTTTAAAATTCTAGATCCGGCTAAGACTAAGATTCAGTTTAACTCTGAATGGCTGTCTGAACTAGGTGCTGAAGGTATGATCCGCCTTGCGGCTAACCAAACTGTGGCGCGTATGCTAGAGCGTGATGACTTTAAGAAGCGCTATGCCGGTGGTCAGCCTATTGCGATCCATGAATTTATGTACCCGCTGCTACAAGGTTACGATTCAGTTGCAATGGAGACAGACGTTGAGCTTGGTGGTACTGACCAGAAGTTCAACCTGCTCATGGGGCGCGAACTGCAGAAATCTAACGGCCAGAAACCTCAAGTTGTGCTTATGATGCCACTTCTTGTTGGTCTAGATGGCGAGAAGAAGATGTCTAAGTCAGCCAACAACTACATTGGTATCAGCGAAGCGCCGAGCGAAATGTTTGGTAAGATCATGTCGATCTCTGATGACCTAATGTGGAACTACTACGACTTGCTTTCATTCCGTCCACTTGAAGAAGTGGCTCAGTTGAAAGCGGATGTTGAAGCCGGCCAAAATCCACGTGATGTGAAAGTCGCACTGGCAAAAGAGATCATTGCCCGCTTCCACTCTCAAGCAGAAGCTGACGCGGCGGAGCAAGAGTTTGTTAACCGTTTTGCTAAGAACCAAATCCCTGATGAAATGCCAGAGTTTGAGTTTGAAGCAGGCTTACCGGTTAGTAACCTACTAAAAGAAGCAGGTTTGTGTGCCTCTACCTCTGAAGCAATGCGTATGGTTAAGCAAGGCGCGGCTAAGATTGATAGTGAAAAGGTAGCAGATTCTAAGTTCGCTCCTGAAGCAGGAACTTACGTTTTCCAAGTAGGTAAACGAAAATTTGCTCGTATCGCGATCAAATAGTCGATTACATCTAGCAGTACCCTGTTTTATTGAAGCGTCTAATTAGGCGCTTTTTTTGTGTTTACCGCCATAGGTTGAATAGCTAACTTTTTATCTAAATTGGGCTGATTTTGCGCGTAACTTTTGTTATTATCCTCGCGCTGCCAAATCGGCAGTTTTTTCGGAGACTTTTATGAACAATATCGACCATCCTCCTAGTATGAAAGGGGAAAAATAGTCCGCCTCGGTATTGTCGTCTCACGTCTCTACCCCCTGCGGTAGAGTGCTTCTCATCGGTTTGTGAATCCTCACGTTTTTCTCCTCTAAATTCTAGAATCCTATACAGTTTTCTGTGCATTCCGTGTACGGATAGTTGCGTCTATTTTTTGACATTGACCAGTGACTGTATTTGATGGTCGTTACCAATTGCCAATCGGGAGATTCGCCATGACGGTAATGAGCAATACTTACATTGAAAACACCCCGCACTTTTCTCAAGAAGAGATAGGTGCTGCTCGCAATGCATTTTTGCAGTACGAGCAAGCCCAACAGGTTCATCTACTCACTGTGATGCCAGTAGAAGAAGCGGTCGGGATTTTACATCACTGCTCAGTGGGTTATGTCCAGCAGTTGATATCTGCACTTGAGCTTGACGGCTACGACAAGTTGGCCCGTCACTATGCGCATCAACTGGGCTTTATTCACTCAGAAGTGGAAACATCCAGCAGTTATCTAGATACCTCGGTTATTGAGCATGTTAAACAGCGTATAGGTTGGATCATTGCCCTAGCTTTATTAGGGATAGTCTCCGGTTTAATTATCGCGCAGTATGAAGATACATTGAGTCAGTTGGTGCTATTGGCGATCTATATGCCGGTAATAGCGGCGGCTGGTGGTAATACTGGGACGCAAGCGGCGACCTTGGTCATTCGTGCTTTGGCGACAGGTGAGTTGCGTAAACGGCAATGGTTAGAGGTGTTTTGGAAAGAGAGTCGAGTGGCAATCTGTTTAGCTTTTGCCGTTGCGCTGGTGATGATAGGTCGAATCTTGTTCTTTAGTGACAACAGCAGTACCGGTGGCTTTGAACTTAACACCATTGCTCTTGCGATTGCTGTTGCACTGTTTATTCAGGTGACCATGTCGACAACGCTAGGTGGGCTGTTACCCATTTTGGCACGCGCATTTAAACTCGACCCAGCTGTCTTAGTGAGCCCAGTTTTGGCATCGATTGTTGATATTTCAGGAATGTGGATCTATTTCACCGTGGTTAACTACTTCTTAGGGATCGCCTGACTGAAGTTAACAATATCTTTGTAGAACAAGGTTTCAAACTTGGTGATCGGGGCGACGGTAGGTTTATCATCGCCCTTTGTTTTTGGCGGGTGATAGTCCGCGATGAACTGCACAAACAGCGTACTCGGTTTACCGGATTTATCTAATCCATAGCCTGCCATATTATAGCTACCATATACAGAACCGCTTTTGGCTATCAACTCACCTTTGACCGGATCTTTACGCATACTGCGGCGGTATTTCAATGTGCCATTGGTGCCTGATTTTGGCATTAAGGCGATTAAGCCTAGTTCATCGTCATGCTGCCAGATGTAGCGCAGTACTGCAGCCATGTTTTGACTGGTAAAGCGGTTGTTGCGTGACAATCCTGAGCCATCCGCCAGCGGGGTATGCTCAATATCAATCCCCGTTTGAGTAAACAAAATCTGTTTGATCGCTTTGGTGCCATTGCCAAAGCTGCCTGGCTGGATAAAGAACCTAGAGCCTAAGGTTTTAGTTAGGTTGTCGGCGATAAGGTTATCTGATTTCTTGAGCATGGTTTCAAGCAGTTTAGGTAGCGCCTCTGAGTGATGGGTTGCAATCACTTTACCTTGCAGCTTGGGAGCGCCAAGGCGAATACTACCGTTCAACTCGATATTAAGCTGAGAAAGTAGTGTATTAACGATTCTCTGCGTATACAGCGCAGGATCTTGAACTGCGAATTTAAGTGGTAGTGGCTTGCTCCGGCTTTGCAAGCACCCTTGAAGCTGATAGTGGTTGTCAGGTGAAGAAAGTAACTCTAAATCACACTGAGTGCTCTCTTGTTCGATTTTAGATACAGAACTCGCCACTGTGGTGACATAAATAGGCTGATGCTCGGGCACATAAACACGAGTTTTGCCATCTTGTTGGGTGTAGATAGAGGCTTGAACGCAGTTGCCGTCTAGTGAGATTGCACTGGCAGGAGCGCTGTAACACACACCAAGAATATCCCATGGCCAGCCGACCGCGCGGTCGTAGCCTGTAAACGCGCTATTATCGAGCCAAAGATCTCCGTTTATTCTCGTTATACCTTGATTGCCGAGCCTACTCAGTAATTGTTTTAAATCTTGCGTAGTTAAAGTCGGATCGCCACTAAATCGCACCACGACATCTTTACCTACTTGTTCCATCTTGGTTTCAAACATGAAGTCGTCACCTAGCTCTAGCTTAGCGGCGAGCGCCGTGACGATTTTTAATGTACTAGCAGGGGGGAAAAGCTGGCTCTGATTGTTAGTTTGTTGAAACTGAGTTTGGCTTTGCAGCGCCTCAACCTTAATCGCCGCACGGCTACCTAAAGGAAGCTCATTTAGTGGTGAATATGCCCATGCAGACATGCTGATAAGAGAGAGTAAACAAGCAGAAGTAACACGATCAACACAGCGCTGCATAAGAGGTCCACGATTAGGAGCAAAGAAGGTCAGTATAGCGGGTAAAAAAAACGCCTGCTAGAGAGCAGGCGTCTTAGATTCATGACTTAATGTCAGGAAATTAGAAGTCGTAACGTAGACCTAGAGCGATCTCGTCTTCAGCCTGAGCTTTAGTCACTGAATTGTTGTTGTCACCAGCTTTAAGTAGGTTGAAGTTGTAAGAAGCGTAACCACGGAAGTTAGGCTTGAAGTAGTATGTTGCATCTACAGCTACGTTGTCAGCAGCAGTTGACTTAGTACCAGAAGCTTTGTCTTCTAGTTTGTTGTAAGTAGTAGATAGAACAGTTTGACCTAGCGTGTATTTCGCTGCGAATTCGTAACCAGTTTTGTCTGTCTTGCTGTTGCTAGCGTTCTTGTCTTTATCTTGACCATCAACGTAAGTAGCAGCAAGGTATAGATCACTGATTTCGTAAGAAGCAGCTAGCATGTATTGGCTGCGGTCTAATTGACCAGTTGTTACACCAAGAACTTTAGTTAGTTCATCAGCTTTAGCATAACCAGCACCTAGCTTAACACCAGTTTCACCGATAGCGTAAATTGCAGATAGTGAGTAACCATTTGCGTCGTTGTCATCGTAACCGTTTGCACCAGCACTTGATGAATCAGCGAAACGGTAGCTTGCTTTAAGGCTTAGGTCAGAGAATGAACCTTTGTACGCTACCATGTTATCAGTACGGTCTGCGACAGCTAGTTTGTATGCTGCTGAGTTGCCGTGGTAAGCCATGATATCAGTAAAGTCAGTGATTACACCTAGTGCACCTTCTGTTTTACCGTAAGCAACTTCACCGAATGTACCGCCAAGACCTGCGTACATTAGACGGTTAGTTAGGTTGTTAGCGTCTGAGTCAGTTGCTTGACCTTGCTCTGTAGTAGTGAACTCACCTTCGTAGAAACCTAGACCGTATAGGTTGTCAGAGATCTGCGCTTTACCTAGGAAGTTTAGACGTACACGTGTTTTGTCTTCAGCTTTGCCGTCTTTTAGAGACATACGAGCTTCAGCACGGCCGCCCATTTCGATAGAGTTACCATCGTTGTTGTAGATTTCTGCTGCGTTTGCGCCTGTAGCTACTGCTGCAGCTGAAACTGCTAGAGCGATCAGAGTCTTGTTCATCTTATTAGTCCTAATTTACTGTCCATAAATAGTTGTATAGTGAGGAGCGTCGCCACAATTGGGTAAGTCCTCTGTTTATCAGCGCTAGTAATCCAGTCTCATAGTCATGCGTTGTAGCAAGTTGCTGAGCAATAAGGACTAATCCCGCTGATTAGGTCAGCTAAGGTTTTAACGCAAAGTTCCGTTATGAGTTAGTAAAATGATATAAATCGAATATATGAACAGTGTTTTATTTAATGTAAAATAATATCAAGTTCATGATATTATTGAATTTATGTTCCTTGTTGATAGGTTGGTTTATATCTGGTTGTTTATTTTTTTTTAGGTGAAAAATGTTTGAAGGCGCGATCAGATTCAAAAATAGCGTTCCTTTTTCAATGGCTTATCCAAGAATTTTTGAGATCGAGATCACGTTCAATTAATTTGAGTGATTTAGACGCCAAGTTTGTTTACACTAGAGGAAATTGATTAGTGAATGCACCTACCTAGTCCACTGGATTGGGTAGTTTTGTTTTGTCCAAAGATAGCTTTGGAATGAGGTATATAATGGAAAAAGTGCCAATGACACTGCGTGGCGAACAGAAGCTACGCGAAGAACTCGAACGACTATTAAAGCTTCGCCCACAGATTTCTGAAGCCATTGCAGAAGCGCGTGAGCTAGGTGACTTAAAAGAGAACGCGGAATACCATGCCGCGCGTGAAGAGCAAGGCATCTGTGAAGCTCAGATCCGTGATATTGAATATAAGCTGTCTGTCGCGCAGGTTATCGACGTCACTAAAATGGATAACACAGGCAAAGTTATCTTTGGTTCAACAGTCGCCTTGATTGACTGCGATACAGAAGAAGAGAAAACATACCAAATTGTTGGTGATGACGAAGCCGATATTAAAGCGGGTCGTATTTCAGTAAGCTCACCAATCGCTCGTGGCCTAATCGGTAAAATGGAAGGTGACGAAGTGGTGATTTCTACACCTGGTGGCGACCGCGATTTTGAAATCGACAGTGTCGAATATATCTAAGTGATTTTCTTACACTGAATATCAAAAAAGGTCGCACAGGCGACCTTTTTTCTTGCTCACTGAAAGTAAGACTACTTGCGCGGCAGCTCGATTTTGCGTTCAGCCGATTGGCGGAATAGAACTAAAGTTTTACCGATTACTTGTACTTTCTCGGCACGAGTTTCACGTACAATCGCTTCAATAATCAGGTTTTTAGTTTCGCGATCTTCTGATGCGACTTTGATTTTGATTAGCTCATGGTGATCAAGAGCAATTTCAATTTCCGCTAGAACAGCTTCAGTTAGTCCGTTTGCGCCCATAAGCACAACAGGTTTTAGACTGTGCGCTAGGCCTTTTAGATGCTGCTTTTGTTTGGTGCTTAGGTTCATTACGCGGCCAATTTTCTTTAATATAAGGGTTGAAAAATACCATTTTAACGCCATCTAACCCTGAAGACTATAATTTATTGGGTTAGTTGTTCCCTCTATCTATTAGGTAACAAATGAGTAAACAAAAACATTCTGCTAGCTCAGGTCGCTGGTTGAAAGAACATTTTGATGATAAATACGCCAACGAGGCGCGTAAAAAGGGCTACCGCTCGCGTGCTTATTTCAAAATGGAAGAGATCCAAACTAAGGATAAATTGCTAAAACCTGGTATGACTGTGGTCGATTTAGGTGCGGCTCCCGGTGGTTGGTCTCAATATGCTGCTAAGATAGTAGGTGAGGATGGGCAAATCATTGCATGTGATTTGCTGCCAATGGACCCGATAGCAGGTGTGAGCTTTTTACAAGGTGACTTTCGTGAAGAGGCCGTGTTAGAAGCTCTGTTGGATCGCATTCAACCTTCGATGGTCGATGTGGTGATGTCGGACATGGCACCAAATATTGCAGGCAACAATTCTGTTGATCAACCTCGCGCAATGTATTTAGTTGAATTGGCTTTAGATATGTGTCGACAAGTTCTAGCCCCTAATGGTAGCTTTGTCGTAAAGGTGTTTCAGGGCGAAGGTTTTGATCAGTTTGTCAAAGAAGTCCGAGACACATTTAAAGTCGTAAAAATTAGAAAACCAGACTCATCGAGAGCGCGCTCACGAGAAGTCTTTGTTGTAGCCACTGGTTACAAAGGTTAACTATTTGCCCCTTGATGGGTAAGTTAACACTATAGCTACAGGTTATAAACTGTAGTACCCTACCTTTAATTACAATTAGTTATCGAGAGGCTGACACCTTGAGTGACATGGCAAAAAATTTAATTCTGTGGCTTGTTATCGCTGTCGTATTGATGTCGGTATTCCAGAGCTTTGGCCCTGGAGAGAACAATGGCAGAGCAGTGGATTACACCACGTTTGTACAGGAAGTTGGCCAAGGCCAGATTCAGGAAGCAACTTTTAAAGACGGTGAAATCACTTTCACACGTCGTGGCGGCGGCTCGCGTTATGTGACTTACATGCCAGTCTATGACCAGAAGCTACTTGATGACTTAATTAACCAAAATGTGAAAGTGCAGGGCACACCTCCAGAGGAGCAAAGCCTACTCGGTACTATCTTTATTTCTTGGTTCCCTATGATCTTACTGATTGGTGTGTGGATTTTCTTCATGCGCCAAATGCAGGGCGGTGGCGGCAAAGGCGCTATGTCTTTCGGTAAGAGTAAAGCTCGTATGATGAGCGAAGAGCAAATTAAGACTACTTTTGGTGACGTTGCCGGTTGTGACGAAGCAAAAGAAGATGTAAAAGAGCTAGTAGACTACCTGCGCGATCCAAGCCGTTTCCAAAAGCTAGGCGGTAAGATCCCAACAGGTGTTCTGATGGTTGGTCCTCCTGGTACGGGTAAAACGCTACTGGCTAAAGCGATTGCTGGTGAAGCGAAAGTACCTTTCTTTACCATCTCTGGTTCTGACTTTGTTGAAATGTTCGTTGGTGTTGGTGCATCTCGTGTACGTGACATGTTCGAGCAAGCAAAGAAAGCCGCTCCATGTATCATCTTTATCGATGAAATCGATGCAGTAGGTCGTCAACGTGGTGCAGGTGTAGGTGGTGGTCACGATGAGCGTGAGCAAACCCTTAACCAAATGCTGGTTGAAATGGATGGTTTCGAAGGTAACGAGGGCATTATCGTTATCGCAGCAACTAACCGCCCAGACGTGCTCGATCCAGCGCTACTTCGTCCGGGTCGTTTTGACCGCCAGGTTGTGGTTGGGCTACCAGACGTTCGCGGTCGTGAGCAGATCCTTAAAGTGCACATGCGTAAAGTGCCTCTAGCCGGTGACGTAGAGCCATCGCTGATTGCACGTGGTACACCGGGCTTCTCGGGTGCAGACCTTGCTAACCTTGTTAACGAAGCAGCACTATTTGCGGCACGTGGTAACAAGCGTAATGTTTCTATGGTTGAGTTTGAACTGGCGAAAGACAAGATCATGATGGGTGCTGAGCGCCGTTCAATGGTGATGTCGGAAGAGACAAAAGAATCTACCGCTTACCACGAAGCGGGTCACGCCATTGTTGGTCGTTTGGTCCCTGAACATGATCCTGTGTACAAAGTATCGATTATTCCACGTGGTCGTGCGCTCGGTGTGACTATGTACCTTCCAGAGCAAGATCGTGTAAGCATGTCGCGTCAGCACCTTGAATCAATGATCTCAAGTTTGTACGGTGGTCGTTTGGCTGAAGAGCTAATTTACGGTGCTGAAAAAGTATCGACAGGCGCTTCAAACGATATCGAACGAGCGACAGATATTGCGCGCAAGATGGTAACTCAATGGGGCTTCTCGGAAAAACTTGGTCCTCTTCTTTATGCAGAGGATGAAGGTGAAGTCTTCCTTGGTCGAAGTGTTACACAGACCAAGCATATGTCTGATGATACGGCGAAGCTTATCGATAATGAAGTTCGCCACCTGATCGACACCAACTATGAACGTGCTAAACAGATCCTTGAAGACAACATGGATATTATGCACGCGATGAAAGATGCTTTGATGAAGTACGAGACTATCGATGCGGGTCAGATTGATGATCTGATGGAACGCAAAGCAGAGATTCGCGAACCTGCAGGGTGGGGTGATAGCCCAAGTAATAAATCGGAAGACAAACCTGAAGGCAAAGCGGAAGAGAAAGTACCAGCTACTGAAGCAAAGGCTGATGACGCTGCGGCTTCACAAGAAAACACTTCAGCAGATGCGACTGAGAAGAAAGACTCAGAATAGTTGATTTAGTGAAGAGAAACCCCGAGGAAACTCGGGGTTTTTGTATTTATGATTCTAAAAGCAAACAATAAAACGCTCGACTTATCCCACCCTCAGGTAATGGGGATTCTTAACGTCACCCCTGACTCTTTTTCTGATGGCGGCAAGTTTCGCGCTCTAGAAGATGCCCTTGCTCAAGCGCAGAGAATGATCGACGCAGGTGTGACGATTATTGACATTGGTGGTGAGTCGACTCGTCCTGGGGCGCCAGATGTCGCACTAGAGGAAGAGCTACAACGCGTTATTCCTGTGATTAAAGCGATTCGAGCGCACTCTGATGTGTGGATTTCAGTGGATACCAGCAAAGCCGAAGTGATGCGCCAAGCGGCAGAAGCGGGAGCGGATATCATCAATGACGTACGTGCTTTGCAAGAGCCAGGCGCACTGGATGTCGCTGCCGCCGTTGGATTGCCGATCTGCCTGATGCACATGCAAGGTCAGCCACGTACCATGCAATCTAATCCACACTATGATGACTTACTTAAAGAAGTGGGCGATTTTCTTCATGAGCGGATTAAAGCTTGTGAAGCGGTAGGGATTTCTCGCGAGCAATTGATCTTAGATCCTGGGTTTGGTTTTGGTAAAACGCTTGAGCACAACTATCAGATGTTGTCTCACCTTGAAGAATTTCACCAATTTGGCTTGCCAATCCTTGCTGGTATGTCGAGAAAATCTATGCTCTTCAAATTACTCGATAAAGCGCCAGCACAGTGCGTGGCAGCGAGCGTAAGTTGCGCTACAATCGCTGCTATGAAAGGTGCGCAAATTATTCGCGTACATGATTTTGAACAAACGCTTGATGCTGTAAAAATTGTCTCAATGACCAAAGCAAATCATTGAGAAGAATAGAAAGATAAAAAGGAACAACCATGTCTGATAAAAGACGTTATTTTGGTACTGATGGTGTACGTGGCAAAGTAGGTCAATACCCAATTACTCCAGATTTTGTGCTTAAGCTAGGCTGGGCTGCTGGTCGTGTATTGGCTAAGCAAGGCACAAAGAAAGTGATCATCGGCAAGGACACACGCATTTCGGGTTATATGCTTGAATCTGCGCTCGAAGCGGGTTTAGCCGCTGCTGGCCTTAAGGCAACTTTTACTGGCCCAATGCCGACACCGGCTGTGGCATATTTGACGCAAACCTTTCGCGCAGAAGCGGGGATCGTGATTTCAGCATCGCACAACCCATACTATGATAACGGTATTAAATTCTTCTCTTCGGAAGGGACTAAACTACCTGATGATATTGAGTTAGCCATTGAAGCCGAACTTGATAAAGATATCGAGTGTGTCGAGTCTTCATTGTTGGGTAAAGCAAGCCGTCTTGACGATGCCGCTGGTCGTTATATTGAGTTTTGTAAAAGCACCTTCCCTTCAGAGTTAAGCTTAGCGGGTAAGAAAATCGTTGTCGATTGTGCTCATGGTGCCACTTACCATATCGCTCCTGCGGTATTTAGTGAACTTGGCGCTAAAGTCATTGCTATGGGTGTTGAGCCCAATGGCACCAATATCAATGCCGAAGTCGGTGCTACGGATGTACGTGCACTGCAAAAACGCGTGGTTGAAGAAGGGGCAGAGCTAGGCTTAGCCTTTGATGGTGACGGCGATCGAATCATCATGGTTGACCACTTAGGCAACAAAGTGGATGGCGACCAAATTGCTTATATCATCGCTCGTGATGCTCTGCGTCGCGGTGAACTAAAAGGTGGTGTGGTTGGCACGTTAATGACTAACCTAGGTATGGAAAACGGCTTGAAACAGCTAGGTATTCCATTTGTCCGTGCCGCGGTGGGTGATCGCTACGTGATGGAGCAGCTACTTGAGAAAGGTTGGAAGATCGGTGCAGAAAACTCAGGTCACGTTATCTTGCTTGATAAAGTGACCACAGGTGACGCTATCGTCGCAGCTCTTCAAGTGCTTGCTTCCGTGGTAGGCAGTGAAATGTCGCTAAATGAGCTTTCGCAGGGGATGACGCTGTACCCACAAGTTTTAGAAAATGTGCGTTTTTCTGGTGATTCAAACCCGCTAGAAGCAGAGGCAGTAAAAGCGGCTGTGATTGAAGTAGAAGCGGAACTAGGCGATAAAGGTCGCGTACTGCTACGTAAATCTGGTACAGAGCCACTGATTCGCGTCATGGTTGAAGGTGAAGATGCTGAACTTGTTCAGTCTTCGGCACTTAAGATTGCTGAAGCGGTCAAGTCGAGTTTCTAAGCTCTGACTAGAGTAATCTAAGATTAGCGCGGCCTCCGGGGCGCGCTTTTTTGTTGATGATTGTTATAGAATACGCAACACAAATGATTGATTGTATCTGTGGGTTTTGTGATACGATTAACGCGATTTTTTGGGTGACGATTTAATATGCCACAGCAACAATATTTACAAGAAATGGGGATACAGTGCTATCAACTGGCGCACCCAGAAAGGTTATTGGGCTACCAATCACCACAGCTCGTGCTACCTGAGAACTGTAAATTGTTGCTTGTTTCTCCTCAGCTTCCTCAAGGTAAAACGGCTGAGATGTTTGAACGCGTACTAAATAGTATCAAATTGTCTCTCAAACATGCTTTGCACATCTACCCTGAGCAATTGAGCCAGCTTGATGGCCATCACATAGAGTGGGTTTGGTTTGCTGGATGCCCACAAGATTCTAAGATCGAAGCTAAAGCCTTGATTACGCCACTATTGACCCAAATTGATGGCAACAATGAGCAGCGTCGAGCGTTGTGGCAACAGATTTGTTCCTACCAAAAATAAGCAATATTTATGACCCAGTCCATGATTTTACCACTATCTTCCGAGCATCTTGACCAAGCATGGATGATTGAGCGCAGTGCTCATTCTCACCCTTGGTCTGAAACCATGATTCGCGATTTGAATAGTCGTGGTGCGTGTCATCATGTTTTAGTCGTGGGTGATGATGTAGTGGGCTATTTCTACGCACAGAACATTGTTGGTGAAGTTACCTTATTGAATATCGCAGTCAATCCGAGCGAGCAGGGCAAAGGATACGGTAGGCAGCTTATGGATGCTTTTTTGGATATTTGTCAGCAGAGCCAAGCGGAAAGTGCATGGTTAGAGGTACGAGAAAGCAATATTGGCGCATTTAGCCTGTATGAATCTATGGGCTTTAACGAAGTCGACCGCCGCATCAACTATTACCCGACTGCGACAGGTAAAGAAGATGCGATTATCATGAGCTATATCTTTTTCTAGTTACTTCTGTACCGCTTTTACCACAGATGGGCCGTCGACTGGGTAGAAGTTCTTTTCAAATCGTTCATTCAGCTCTGACGCAGGTAGAGGTTTATCAAACAAGTAGCCTTGGAATTGAACACAGCCTAGCTGTTTGAGGGCGTTAAGTTCGTTGGCATCTTCTACCCCTTCGGCAATTACTTCTAGATTCAGTCTCCGCGCTGTCATAATAATTGTATCGACGATAGCCTGATCGCTTTCATCTAAATGCAATTGAGTAACAAAAGAGCGATCAATCTTCAAGACATCGACAGATAAGTGCTTCAAGTAACGTAACGATGAATATCCCGTACCAAAGTCATCAATCGATGTTTTCAGATTGTGCGCTTTTAGCTCTGCCATTTTTTGAATCGCCGCTTCAACGTTTTCAAGGAGCAGGTTCTCGGTAATCTCTAACTCTATATGTTCGCCGTCAATCCCTGCCTGTGCTAGTGAGTCAACGATGTGCTCAACAAACGAGGGCTGAGAAAACTGCAGCGGGCTGATATTTATCGCCAGTCGACGGAAGGTATCAGGGAGCACCCCTTGTTTCTTCCAGTTAGAGAACTGGTAACAAGCTTGTTCAATAATCCAATTACCAATCTGGAGAATTTGCCCAGTTTCCTCTGCAATAGGCATAAATACACCAGGAGGAAGTAACCCTTTTTGCGGGTGATTCCAACGGATCAGAGCCTCGACACCGATGATGTAATGGTTTTCATCGACCTGTGGTTGGTAATAAAGCTCAAGTTGACCTTTGTTGAGGGCTTCATGAAGACCTTTTTCTATTTCGAGGAAAGATTCCACCTGAGCCTGCATTTCTGGCTCATAGAACATGTATTTGTTTCTGCCAGCGGTTTTAGCGCGGTAAAGGGCTGTATCTGCCTGTCGCAGCACATCAATATTGGTACTACCGACGGATGGAAATACCGCGATACCGACACTAACAGTGCAGTAAAGCTGGTGGTCATCAATAGAGTATGGGTTCGAAATCAGGGCGAGTAACTGCTGAGCAAGTTCATGGGCTTTATCTGCACTTGTATTGGGCAACAGCAAGGCAAACTCATCACCACCGATTCGTGCCGCAGTAAAATCTTCGTTCAACCATGCTTCGATACGTTTTGAGATCGCTTTAATTAAGTTATCACCAATTGTATGCCCAAGGGAGTCATTGATGGTCTTAAATCTATCTAAATCCAAATAGAATAATGCACCCGCTTGATTGGTTCGACTTGACTCGCTAATCGAGTCTTTGAGCATTTGTAGTAACAAACTACGGTTTGCCAGCCCAGTAAGAGAATCATAGTAGGCAAGCTGGTTTAGTTGAGCCGTGGCGGATTCTCTTTCAACCCAAAGGGTATGGAAGGTTTTAGCCAGTTGCCCAAGCTCATCGTCACGATATTGTGTTGGTGGCGGGATATCACTCTTAGTATTTTGCAGTGAACGAACCCAGTCAATCAAAGTGATCAGAGGTTTTGACAGTTTTTGATAGAAGAACATCAATAGTATTGATGTCAGAAGAATATTTCGAAATAGATCAAACAGCAGGATCCGGCTTGTTTTGGCGATAAAGTCTTTGGCAATGTTGGCGCCATTGACTGAAAAACTTAATGTCCCCACCACAACATGAGAGTTGGGTTGGTGTAAATCTGTTGTATAAATTGGCGTAGAGGGGGTTAGGTAGCTGGAAAGTGCTTCAATAAAGTCTCCTTGTAATGAGACGGTTCGCTCTTTTTCAGTCAACGTGTCACCAAAGTCATCGACCAGTTGTACTTTGTACACTGCGTTATCCATCATCAGGCTAGAGGCGACTTGCTCAGCCAGTAGTTGATTAAGGTGATACGCAGCTTGGCTAGCATTGGAATAGTTCTGTAACAGCTTGAACTGATAATGTTCTTCTATGCGCTTTTGCTCCTGATGGAGATCCACCAAGATATGATAGAAGCTAAAGCAGATCCCTAGTATCACAGAGACTAAGAATACTGTTTTCGCTTGACGAAAAGCTAATGAGTTAATTTTCTTGCTTTTAGGCATAGTTCAGTTCGGTTCCCTCTACTCCTTTAGTTATAGCCCATAATCATTGATATTTTAATAGGCAGGGAAATTGACATTGAATTTGATCCATTTTCATCGTGGAAGTTGCCCCACAGTCCATTATAAGCGAAAATACCGCGCAAAATTGAATCGACCATTTACGCTAGGGTATTTCTTGCCTTCTCTAGCGCTTAGACAGAAGAAGAACCTTTCATGTCAAATACTCCATTTCTAGGCGAAGTGTCTAAACGTAGAACATTCGCTATCATCTCGCACCCTGATGCGGGTAAAACCACAATTACAGAAAAAGTACTATTGTTCGGACGCGCAATCCAAACGGCAGGTACAGTTAAAGGTCGCGGCTCAGCTCAACATGCTAAGTCCGACTGGATGGAGATGGAGAAAGAACGTGGCATCTCGGTAACAACTTCTGTTATGCAGTTTCCATTCAATGATTGTTTGGTAAACCTACTCGATACCCCAGGGCACGAAGACTTCTCTGAAGATACCTATCGTACTCTGACTGCTGTTGACTCCTGTTTGATGGTAATCGACGCAGCGAAAGGTGTCGAGGACCGTACACGTAAACTGATGGAAGTAACACGTTTACGCGATACACCAATTGTGACTTTCATGAACAAGCTAGACCGTGATATTCGTGACCCAATGGAGCTGCTAGACGAGGTCGAAAGCGAGCTAAATATTTCATGCGCGCCAATCTCATGGCCAATTGGTTGTGGTAAAGAGTTCAAAGGTGTTTACCACATCCACCGTGATGAGACGATTCTGTACACCACAGGTCAAGGTCACACCATCCAAGACTCTCGCATCATTAAAGGTTTGGATAACCCAGAGTTAGATGAAGCAGTGGGTGATGATTTGGCAGAGCAGCTACGCGAAGAGCTGGAGCTTGTTATCGGTGCATGCCCTGAATTTGATCAAGAGCTTTTCCTAGCCGGTGAACTCACGCCAGTTTATTTTGGTACAGCACTAGGTAACTTTGGGGTTGACCATATGCTCGACGGACTAACCGAATGGGCACCAGCACCTATGTCACGCCAAGCGAATGAGCGTGAAGTCGAAGCAAGCGAAGAAAACTTCTCTGGCTTCGTCTTTAAGATTCAAGCAAACATGGATCCTAAACACCGTGACCGTATTGCCTTTATGCGTATTGTATCGGGTACCTACAAGCAAGGTATGAAGATGAACCATGTGCGTCTTGGTAAGCAAATCAATATTTCTGATGCAGTAACCTTTATGGCGGGGGACCGTTCCCGAGCTGAGAATGCTTACGCAGGTGATATTATTGGTCTTCATAATCACGGTACCATTCAAATTGGTGACACCTTTACTCAAGGCGAAGCGTTGAAATTCTCAGGTATTCCAAACTTCGCGCCAGAGCTATTCCGCCGTATTCGCCTACGCGATCCATTGAAACAGAAGCAGTTGCTTAAAGGCTTAGTTCAGCTTTCTGAAGAAGGTGCTGTACAGGTATTCCGCCCACTACAAAACAACGACCTCATCGTTGGTGCTGTCGGTGTGCTGCAGTTTGACGTGGTTGTCGCGCGCTTGAAAGCAGAATACAACGTAGAAGCGATTTACGAGAGTGTCAACGTGGCTACTGCTCGTTGGGTAGAATGTGAAGACGGTAAGAAACTCGATGAGTTCCAGCGTAAGAACCAAGCCAACCTAGCATTAGATGGTGGTGATAACCTAACCTATATCGCGCCAACTATGGTTAACTTGAATCTAGCGAAAGAGCGTTTTCCAGAAGTGGAGTTTCGCGCAACTCGCGAACACTGATACTCTTCATATTTGAAGCTCTAGCGGCGTTAACTTCTCTCATCCACCCCAGTCACATAGCGCACTATGCTCCTGGGGTCGGATTCGTTAGTGCCAAAGGCTTTGAAGATTTAGATTTTAAAGTGCCGCCTGTTTAGGCGGTATTTTTTTAGGTCGTCATTCCTTAGAACAACGAAGGAGTGAGTTAGGAATCTCTTAAAGCGAGTCGTTCTTTTTCTGATAGCCCCAACTCGTTCGTACCTCACTCTTGAGGATGACGAATATATCTACCCAAACTAAAAAGGGTTGATGCTTTCACATCAACCCTTACAAATATTATTTAAATCAAGAGATTACTTTTTCTTCTTCGCGACTTTCTTTTTGCCCTTTGCCGCAGCTTTTTTCTTGTCGTCCTTTTTCTTCTTCTTGAACGTTGGTTTTTTGTGCTTCGGACGCATTTCTTTGATAAAGCGCTCTTTGATCTCTTCTTTCACATAGCGAGCGACGCGATCCAACATAGGTTGATCATGTGCTTCGACTAACGAAATCGCGTTACCTTTTTTGCCCGCACGAGCTGTACGGCCAATGCGGTGTAAGTAGACGTCGGCACTACGAGGCATATCGTAGTTAATAACATGGCTCACGTCCGGTAGGTCAATACCACGGGCTGCAACATCGGTCGCAAGCAGCACATTAACACTGCCATCACGAAAGCGAGTAATCGCGTTGTTACGGCGATCCTGCGGCATTTCTCCTTGAATCCATGCACAAGGTATTTGCGCTTTTTCTAGCTCAACGCGTAGCTCTGAGAGACGCTCACGAGTTTTTAAGAACACGATAGAGCGCTCAGCTTGCTCGGTGATGATCTTTTTCAGCAGTTCAAGCTTGTGCGTCATGTCGTCTGCTCGGTGGTACCACTGAGCGATCTTCTTGCGTTCACGACGTGAAGGTTCTGCATCGATCTCTGCCGGTTCTTTGAGTAGATCTGCGGTAAAGCCTTCAACCCCTTTGCCTTCGAGCGTTGCAGAGAACAACAAGGTTTGCTTACGCCAGCGACACTCAGAAGAAAGACGATCTACCGTTGGTCCAAAGCCCATATCGAGCATGCGATCGGCTTCGTCTAGGATCAGCCATTCGATCGCGCGGCAATCAAAACGTTCTGCTTCGATGTACTCCATCAATCGGCCCGGAGTGGCGACTACGATATCTTGAGTGGTGGCTAAGATATCAGCGTGCTCCTGATACTGAACCCCACCGGTAATGGTGAAAATATTCAGATTAGTATGCTTCGCTAGAGTCCGTGCTTGATCGGCTACCTGCATCGCTAGCTCGCGCGTTGGTGTTAAGATCAACACACGTGCAGGCCCTGGTTTACGACGTGGGAAGTCTTGCAAGAATTGCAGTGCAGGCAAAACAAATGCGGCTGTTTTACCTGTCCCTGTTGGAGCTGAAGCTAAGATGTCTCGACCGTCTAAAGCTTGTGGAATGGCTTCAGCTTGAATTTGTGTCGGGCGGTCGTAACCCATTTCTTCGATTGCGAGGAGTAGGTTAGGGTCTAACTCTAATTCAGCAAAGTTTCTGATCACTATGATGTCTCCACAAGCCAGTTGGTGTGAACAATAAATTTAAGGGGACGTATTATAGAGTGTTCGGTGACAAGGATCACACCTTATTTTTTACATCTTGAGATAAAAATCCTTGGTCATTTTGATAAAGGCATCACTATAACCTAGATTGGTGCGAATGGTCAGTGATTCGCTAAGTGTATCGGTTGGAAACTTTGTTAGTTCGATCAATAGCCTAGAGACTTCTTTATGCTCGGTTGTTTTGATTTGGCATAAGCGACTGACGTGCCAGTCTTGCGTTTTAGCCAGTTGGATAAATTGCTCGCCTTCTGGTTTGGGTAGCACAAAGCTTGCTTTTCCCTTGTTAGTGAGCAGTTGCTTACAACGTGAAAGCAGCGCTTCGTGGGTTAAAGTATCTGTATGTCTTGCGGTTGCGCGTGCAGCGTTACAGGCTTGTTCACCACTGTTAAAGTAAGGCGGGTTGCAAATGATCCGATCAAATTGCTGTGTAAACTTATGTTGGAGTACGTCGCCTTGACGTAGCGTTAATCTTTTCTGCCAAGATGAGCGAGAGAAGTTAACTTGCGCGGCTTCAATGGCATGACTATCAATATCTATTGCTTCGATGATGAGTGAAGAGTTGCGTTGGGCACACATCAAACTTAATAGCCCAGTACCTGTTCCGATATCTAGCAAATATGCCGATGATTTAAGGTCTATCCATGCACCAAGCAGGACTCCGTCGGTACTAACGGGCATGCCGGAATACCCACCATAGATCGTAAATTGTTTGAAGTCGAAGTCTTTAGTCTTTTTCATAAGCTTTATGTTTGTCGGAGTTTTATTTATTTTTAAGTTAATTGATCTGTTGTTAATTGATTGTTTGGATTTTTGTGCTGTTTGTGTCGCTTGTGTGTAAAAATCCACCTAGTTTATTGAACTGGAATTTTAATAAATACTAGTGATGTATGCTAACTTTTAGGCTGAATTATAAATTTTTATGGTGTTTTTAGCCTCAAGGTTGCGAGCTGATGAGGATTTCGTCATTATGCGCGCCTTAATTTTATAGAGTGAGCGCTAGTTCGACTCACTCAGCAGACACAACATCTATTTAAAATATAACTAAAGGGTCGACAGTGAATCAGACTTTAAAGCTAACAGATATTATTGCGGTAGGCTTTATGCTTTTCGCATTCTTTTTGGGTGCAGGTAACATCATTTTTCCACCTCTTGCAGGTCAATTAGCCGGAGAAAACCTCATCCCTGCAATGACAGGTTTCCTTTTAACTGCGGTAGGTCTACCCCTTATTACAATCGTTGCTATTGCAGTTGCTGGTGGTTCTTGGGATCACCTAACTAAAGATCTGCCAAAGCGTGCAGCGATGATCATAGCGGTGCTCATCTTTATCATCATCGGTCCTGCATTTGCGGCTCCGCGTACAGGTCTTGTTGCTTACGAAATGGCAGTTAAGCCATTTTTCGTGGATGCTGTGCAATCGCATCTAACTATTTTCTCTATTTTGTTCTTCGCCATTGCGATGTTCTTTGCATGGTCTCAGGGCAAATTGATTGATGTTATCGGTAAAGTACTGACTCCAGTTCTTTTCTTAGGTTTGATTGTGCTAGCCGCCGCAGTGTTTATCGACCCACAAGGTGAGATGATTGCCGCGCAGGGTGAGTACCTTACGCATCCACTACAAAAGGGTTTCCTTGAAGGCTATAACACCATGGATACTTTTGCTTCATTGATGTTTGGTGGGCTTATTGTAGATGCACTGCGTAAAAAAGGCATTGCAGATCAAAAGGCGACGGCAAAGTACCTGATTAGCGCGGCATGCGTTGCGGCAGTAGGTTTAGCATTTGTCTACGTATCACTGTTCTACCTAGGTGCAACCAGTGCGGCCGTGGCTGCAGGTGCAGACAACGGTGGCGCGATTCTTAGCATGTACGTGCAGTCTCTGTTCGGTCCATATGGCCAAGTTGTGTTGTCAGTCATTGTGCTGCTTGCATGTTTAACAACGGCTATCGGTATTATCTCTGCGTGTTCTGACTACTTCAGTTCTATCACACCTGTTTCTTATAAAGCTTGGGTGATCATTATTGGTGTAGCCTGTGCAACGGTAGCAAACGTAGGTCTATCTCAGCTTATTTCTCTGTCTGTACCTGTGCTGTTTGCTCTATACCCAGTGGCAATTGCTCTAGTGGCATTGACGTTTGTACGTAAGAAGTTACCAAACCCACAAGCGGCTTATCGCGTGGTGATTCTAGTGTCATTGCTGTTTGCACTGATTGATGCAGCGAAAGTGGCGGGTGTGGACGTATCGGCACTTAGCATGCTACCACTTTTTGATGTTGGTATGGGGTGGCTGCTGCCAACGACAGTTTCGATTGTTTGTATGTTCTTTGTTGGTAAATCAACACCACAAGCGCTCGCTGAAGAAGCTGCATAATAAAGCAACTTTTTTGAATCAAAGATCCCCTGTCGCGTAAGGCGTGGCAGGGGATTTTTTCTATTCAAGCATTTTTATTCTGCAGTAAAAAATTCCTGTATCTTCGTCACATTTTTAAGTAGAATTCTTCGGTTAAATTCTACTCATAAATGTTGAGCAAACATGTTTGAAATCAATCCAATTAAAAACCGCCTAAAGGACGTGTCTGAACGCACGAATGTCCTGAGGGGGTATCTTTGACTATGACGCTAAACAAGAGCGTCTAGAAGAAGTCAACGCAGAACTCGAACAACCGGATGTATGGAACGAACCAGAGCGCGCTCAAGCGCTAGGTAAAGAACGTTCTTCACTCGAAGCGGTTGTTGAAACAATTGATCAGCTTGAGCAAGGTGTTGAAGACGTTGAAGGTCTTTTAGAGCTTGCGGTTGAAGAAGAAGATCAAGAAACCTTTGATGAGATCGAACCAGAATTGGCAGAGCTTGAAGCTAAGCTAGAGAAGCTTGAATTCCGCCGTATGTTTTCTGGTGACCACGACTCTTCCGATTGCTATATTGATTTGCAGTCAGGTTCAGGTGGCACAGAAGCGCAAGACTGGACATCAATGATGCTACGTATGTACCTACGTTGGGCTGAAGCAAAAGGCTTTAAGACCGAGGTTATTGAAGTATCTGAAGGTGAAGTTGCGGGCCTTAAAGGGGCGACGGTGAAGATTTCGGGCGAATACGCTTATGGTTGGCTACGTACAGAGACAGGTGTTCACCGCCTAGTTCGTAAGTCTCCATTTGATTCAAGTGGTCGTCGCCATACTTCGTTTGCTTCTGCGTTTATCTACCCAGAGATTGATGACAACATTCAGATCGATATTAACCCATCTGATTTACGAATTGATGTATACCGTGCGTCAGGCGCGGGTGGTCAGCACGTTAACACCACAGAGTCTGCGGTACGTATTACTCACGTTCCTACCAACACTGTGGTTCAGTGTCAGAATGATCGCTCTCAGCATAAGAACAAAGACCAAGCGATGAAACAGCTTCGTGCGAAACTTTTTGAACTAGAGATTCAAAAGCAAAACGCTGAGAAGCAAGCGAATGAAGATGCGAAATCTGATATCGGTTGGGGGAGCCAGATCCGCTCTTACGTACTGGACGACTCTCGAATCAAAGATTTACGTACTGGCGTTGAAAACCGCAATACTCAAGCGGTTCTTGACGGCGATCTAGACAAATTTATCGAAGCTAGCCTGAAATCAGGCCTTTAAGCTTTTCACCGAAAAAACTATTTCATATAGAAAGACAGGATACATCGAAAATGACTGATGCTGTTCAAAACGAAAACGTACAAGAAGCCTCTTTACCTGAAGAGAACAAGCTGATTGCTGAGCGTCGTAGCAAGCTGGATCATATCCGACAAAGCTGCAAAGCAAACGGCCACCCAAACGACTTTCGTCGTGACGCACTAGCGGGCGACCTTCAAAAAGAGTTCGGTGAAAAGACGAAGGAAGAGCTAGAAGAGCTAAACCACGTAGTTGCAATTGCTGGTCGTGTTATGGCTAAGCGTGGTCCATTCCTAGCGATTCAAGAAACATCTGGCCGTATCCAAGCGTACGCAGCGAAAGATGTGCAAAAAGTACTAAAAGAGAAGTACCAGGGCCTAGATATCGGTGACATCATCGGTGTTAAAGGCGCACTTCACAAGTCAGGTAAAGGCGATCTTTACGTGAATATGGAAGAGTTTGAACTGTTAACCAAAGCACTTCGACCTTTACCAGAGAAGTTCCACGGGCTGACAGACCAAGAGATGCGTTACCGTCAGCGTTATGTTGACCTGATCGTAAACCAAGATTCTCGTGAAGCTTTCATCATTCGTTCTAAGTTGGTTTCTTCTATCCGTAACTTTATGAGCGCAAAAGGCTACCTAGAAGTAGAAACACCAATGATGCATGTGATTCCTGGAGGTGCAACGGCTCGACCATTTATCACTCACCACAATGCTCTAGACATCGACATGTACCTACGTGTTGCACCTGAGCTTTACCTGAAGCGTCTCGTTGTTGGTGGTTTTGATCGTGTATTCGAGATCAACCGTAACTTCCGTAACGAAGGTCTTTCTCCTCGTCACAACCCAGAATTCACTATGATGGAATTCTACCAAGCGTACTCTGACTACAAAGATCTGATGGATCTAACTGAAGAGATGCTAAGTACGGCAGCAATGGACGTTCTTGGTTCAACGTCGATGCCTTACGGTGACGAAACGGTTGAGTTTGGTGGTAAGTACGCACGCATGAGCATGTTTGAAGCCATCAAGCACTACAACCCTGAGCACGCTGAAATTCAAGCGCTAACAGAAGCAGACCTACAAGACCGTGACAAGATGGTCGCAATTGCTAAATCTGTACACGTAGAAGTAGAAACATTCTGGACATGTGGGCAACTTCTTGAAGAGATCTTTGGTGAAACGGCTGAGCCTCAGCTAATTCAGCCGACGTTTATCACTGGCTACCCAGCAGATATCTCTCCACTTGCTCGCCGTAGCGATGACAACCCATTCTTCACTGATCGTTTCGAGTTCTTTATCGGTGGCCGTGAAGTGGCTAACGGCTTCTCTGAGCTTAACGATGCACAAGATCAAGACGAGCGCTTCAAAGCGCAAGTCAACGCGAAAGACGCGGGTGATGATGAAGCAATGTACTACGATGCAGACTACATCACGGCACTAGAGCACGGCTTACCACCAACAGCAGGTCAAGGTATCGGTATTGACCGCTTAGCAATGTTGTTTACTAACACGCACACTATTCGTGACGTGATTCTGTTCCCTGCGATGCGCCCTCAAGCTTAAGTATTAGCAACAATGAGACAGTAAAAGTCACCTTCGGGTGGCTTTTTTGCTTTATACAATCTACAACTAAAGTTGGCTTGCATCACTGCAATGGACTTGATCAGTCTGCTGATAGGCTTTTTACTAAGCTTTTGAGTTCGTTAAGAAAGAAATTTTTTTTCGAGTTGCCTCTCACAACGTATGGAAAAAGCACCATTCCCTAGCTAGTCTTATATTTGAGACAGATTATCTCTTCAAGTCTCTATAATGTAACGACATATATTTTTATGTGTGTTTAAGCGCACAGCATTTACATTATCAATAAAAAGGAACTAGCTTCATGGGTAGTCAATTCCGGATGGATTCCGTTCCAGGTTCATTGGTTGTCGTGGGGGGAACTTATGAACCTTGGCTGTCAGTTTTAGAGCAAGTAGGTTGGAGATGTACTCAGTGCGGCGATTTGCGTAAAGCCGATGCATTGTTTACTGAAACGGGTCCTTGTATCGGTATTGTTGACCTCAGTCATGACGAATTCAGCCTCAATGGTATTGCTAATTTGGTGAGTAAGCATAAACAGGTGCGTTGGTTGGCATTCATTCGTGAATCTCAATTAAGCTCAGATACTATTTGCCAATTTATCGTTAACTTTTGTATCGACTTTTTTACCGCGCCAATCCCTGATGCGCAGCTTCTCAGCACTATTGGTCACCAGTTGGGCATGCTTAAACTAGAGAAGAAAGTTTGGCCCCATTATGGTAATCAGAGTGATATGGGATTAATTGGTGATTCCATTCCAGTTAAGCGTCTACGCGATCAGATTAAGCGTATTGGTCCAACTGATGTCAGTATTTTGATTTATGGTGAAAGTGGTACAGGTAAGGAAACCGTTGCCCGAGCAGTACATCGTACGTCAGCGCGAGCAAACAAAGAGTTTATCTCGGTCAATTGTCGTGCTATGTCTGAGCGTCGTATTGAGAGCGACCTGTTTGGTATCAATCGTGAAGACACCAGTGCGCCCTCTATCTTAGAGAAAGCCGATGGTGGCACGATATTGCTCAATGACATTCTCACTTTACCTAAATCTCAACAGTTCAATCTGCTGCGTTTCCTCCAAGAAGGGATGGTCGATACTGCGTCTGGGCGTAAAGAAGTGGATGTACGGGTGCTGGCGGCAAACTCAGCTGATATTGAAAAAGCCCTGATAGATGGCGACTTCAATGAAGAACTGTATCACTACATCAACGTACTGCGTATCAACGTCCCAAGCCTGAAGGAGCGTGCTGGTGATATAACTATCCTTGCTCGTCACTTCTTACAGGAGTACTCAAAAGAGTACAACGCTCAAGCGCGCAGTTTTACTGAAGAAGCAGCAAGAGCACTTACTCGGTATCATTGGCCTGGCAACGTCCGAGAATTAATGAATCAGATAAAACGCATTGTTTTGATGTCAGATACCGTCATGCTTGATGAGCTACATTTAGATTTGCCTAAACGCAGTGATAGCCGTCGTAGTTTAAAGAGTATCCGTGAGCGAAGTGAGAAAGATGCTTTACTGCTTGTGTTGGAGTCTCATGCAGGCCAGGTATCTATGGCAGCGAAAGAGTTGGGTGTATCGCGTGCAACTATGTATCGATTGTTAAACAAACACAACTTGATCTCTGATATTCCTGCTTAGTTGACTGATTTGTAAATAAAACCGCACTTTAATTGGTGCGGTTTTTTATATATACAACTGGCACGATCTATCGGTTGGTATATATTCTTTGGTTGAATATCTTAGATAAAAAAGTTTGTAAGGGGCGTTTTTAGGTTAAAAAATTGTTTTGTAAATTGGACGTATAAAGTGGTTGAAATATCACCGCGCATGCATAGAATTTAACCATGAGCTAAGGCTCTGACCCACCAAACCATTTTGGATTAATACATTAGTTAGGAGGCGCATAATGAAACATTTCACCGTTAAATCATTTATCTGTGCGTCTAACGATCAAGCCGTCCCTGCGATGGATGCTACAAAAAACAACGCCTTTGTAGCTGATCGAAACCTAGATAAAGCAATGTAATTAATCCGTATCCTTTTTTAATTGGCTGCGGAAAAGCAGCGAATTAAAACACCCTCGATCTATCGATTCGTTGATCTTTTCCCAGCTCAAACTCAACTGGAGAAAACTCATGAGTCATTCTGTATATCTAAAACTAGCTACTCTATTGGTAAAAGCGGATCTACGTCGAGAAGATCGTCAATGGAAACGTAAACTGCGCCGTAGTGCCTTTGATATTCCATGGAATAACGAACATTTATTGCGAGATATTGGTCTTGAAAAAGATGGTCGCCCAGTCGGCTTTTCTGAGCCAGATAGTGTCAAAGCCGAACGTCGCATTCGTCATCTTCGTCGTGTGTTAAGTGCGCGAATACCAACGTAACTAAAGGGGCAGGCGCTTCAGCTGCCCCAATAGATTCTGTTAAGGACAAGGGTTGGAGTATGTCGTCCCAATCTCTTGAATCCCCTGAAGCAATTCATCGGTCAATACGACATCCAAACTATCAATGTTTGATTTAAGTTGTTCCAAGTTTGTCGCACCAACAATGTTGGATGCGACAAATGGTCTTTGGTTAACAAACGCCAATGCCATTTGCGCTGGATCTAGCCCATGCTGCATCGCTAAATCGACATAAGCTTGGGTGGCTTGTTTTCCTTGTGGGGTAAAATAGCGGACAAAGCGTTCAAACAATGAACATCTTGCTCCTTCAGGACGCGCCCCATTAAGATATTTTCCACTTAAACAACCAAAGGCGAGTGGGGAGTATGCTAAAAGTTGAACACCTTCATAATGGCTAATCTCAGATAATCCAATTTCAAAGCTGCGATTGAGCAAATTATATGGGTTTTGAATCGAGACAATTCTGGGTAACTCATGTTTTTCTGCTAAGCGGAGCAAAGTCATAACACCCCAAGGAGTCTCATTAGAAACGCCAATATAGCGCACTTTACCTGCTTTAATCAGTTCAGCGAGCGCTTCGAGAGTTTCTATTAAGGTGACTTCTTCCTGCTCGTCTGGGTAGGGGTAGTTGAGTTGCCCAAAACAGTTGGTTTGTCTTTGTGGCCAATGCAGTTGGTAAAGGTCGACGTAGTCGGTTTGCAGGCGTTTTAGGCTTTCATCAATGGCAAGGTGGATATTTCTCCTATCTAAGCATGTGTTGTCGCGGATATGAGGAATGTTTCGCGGCCCAGCGACCTTGGTTGCTATGACGACCTTTTCACGCTTACCTGAATTTGCTAACCAGTTTCCAATGTACTGTTCAGTCAATCCTTGTGTGTTGGCTTTAGGTGGTACAGGGTACATTTCTGCAGTATCAATAAAGTTCACACCACGCTCAACAGCATAATCCAGTTGGCTAAAGGCATCTTGCTCAGTGTTTTGCTCACCAAATGTCATGGTGCCAAGACAGATCTTACTCACTTCCAGAGTGGAGTGGGGTAACTTGTTGTATTGCATCGATCTTCCTTGTCGTTACGGGCATATGATCCCACTATAGGGGATTTGACTACGATAAGAAAAGAGCGTGTGGTAACAAATTCGCAAATTTTGCAAACTTGGCTAATACTGATTTATGGAGGTGAACTATGCAAAAAAGTCAGTTAGATAAGTGGATACATGGCCATCATAAAGATAGCTACCAGCCACCAAAAGTGTTTGTCATCGGTTGCTCAGATCTGTCCCAGTACCTTTTAGCCGTTGAGTACAAGCACAAATTAGAGCCAATCAAAATTAATGATGACCCCGTACACTTTGAGTCGCTAGAGCAAGTAAAAGAAGAGCTACTGCGATTAGGAGTAGAGCGGGCTTACTTGCGTTTACACAACGCTTACGATGAATGTGGAGTTGGTGATGGTCCACTGTATCATGATGTGGAGATGTCACTTACTACGCACTAAACATAGTATTTTTGCAGAATACGCGCTGTGAATTGAGTTCTTAGATAGAAGCCTCTAGGCAGTGTTTTTATTGGTTTGCCACTTGCCCCATAAGCTTCAGTTAACACACGGCTATTTGCCGCTTTGGGGCGAAGTTGTAATACTTCACCATGGCGAGCGTTGATCTGTTCAACGCGACCCAACACGATCAGTTCCATTAATTCTTCCCAATCGGCTTTTAACTGCTGCTCTTCTTCTTGGCTAGGAGACCAGATCAAAGGTGAACCAACGCAACGCTCCGCTAACGGGATCTCTCTTTCTCCTTCGACCGGAACCCACAATACCCGTGAAAGTTTATTGCGAACATGGCTTGTTTCCCAAGTGAGACCATGAACGCCAATTAGTGGCGCAACACAAACAAAGGTGGTTTCTAATGGCTTACCTGAGTATCCAATTGGAATGGTTTTTAGCTCGATACCCAGCTTCTCAAAATCTTGAGTAGGTTTACTGCCTGCGGTGGCGCCTAAATGCCATTCTAATAGCTGTCCAACCCAGCCTTTATCACGACGAAGATCTGGTGGAACTTCTATTTCAGCTTCTGCGGCGAGTTCGGCAAAGTTGATACCTGCAATGCTTTTAGCACGATCTAGCAGTTCTTGTTCGGAGGTTGGTTCTGGCTTCATTGTGGCTTCGAGAGATTGGGCAGTGCGCTCATTGTAACCCACTGGAAGAAAAATTCGACTGTAGAGAGATTGATCGTTATGGGTGAAAGATCGTCACTTTTATGGTTATCCACAGCTTGCTTGTGAAAATTTGCTAATCTTGACCGGTATGTATGAATAAACAGGGGTTTGGGGTGGAAAAAAACCTTGAATTTTTGGCTCGGTGCTAGGAAGTAACTGATGTGGTGTGGATAAATTCATGTATGGTTGATCTTTAACCGATCTGTATTGAGGGGGAGAAACTCTCTTGATTAAAGGTGATTGTTAAAATTGAGCTATTATTAACTTGTTGTTTATAAACGGGTTTGATTGAATTTTTATGATTATCTCAATCCACTTTGATAGCCGTCGTTTGCTTATTGATCACTTTCACATTGATTTTTCACATAGTTATACACAGAAAAGGTGAATAAATGTGGTCTATGTCTCATTGTAATGTGAGTAACCCTGAGATTGATTAAAAGTTATCCATTAAAGGGTGGGAAAGTAATATTTTCCGCTTTAGTCACACTAGTAAGTTTGCTCCAACTGGGGATATGTGGAAAAATCACTGTAATTAAAGATTTTATTAGAGGTTGGCCAGTGATAGATGGCGATGGTTACCGCTTAAATGTGGGAATTGTAATCTGTAACAGCCATGGTCAGGTCTTCTGGGCTAAACGATACGGACAACACTCTTGGCAATTCCCTCAGGGAGGGATTGATGAAGGTGAAACCCCTGAACAGGCAATGTATAGGGAGTTGTATGAAGAGGTTGGTCTTACAAAGAAAGAGGTTAAGATCGTCGCGACAAGTCGTCATTGGTTAAGATATAAGCTACCAAAACGCCTTGTTCGGTGGGATTCAAAACCTGTTTGTATCGGTCAGAAACAGAAATGGTTTCTGCTGCGACTCGATTGTGATGAATCACGAATTGATATGTTGCGTGGCAGTTCCCCTGAGTTTGATGGTTGGCGTTGGGTAAGCTATTGGTATCCAGTCAGACAAGTGGTTTCTTTTAAGCGCGATGTTTACCGTCGGGCGATGAAAGAGTTTGCATCAATGGCAATGCCATTTAAACAACGTAAAGTAAAAGGCAAGCGTAAACACCGAAGAGGATAGACATGCTTTCTCAACTAAGGGAAATAGTTGAACAAGTTTCTAAGGTAGAAGAAGTTCATCAAGCCTTAGATATCTTAGTTAAACAGACATGCAGTGCGATGAGCACTGAGTGTTGCACTGTCTATCTTGCTAACGAAGAAATGCAGCGTCTTGAGTTAATGGCAACTCAGGGGCTGCGTTTTAAAGGCGATAAAATTCATATCCGATTTAACGAGGGCTTAGTTGGCCTTGTTAAACGCAGCGCTGAACCGCTCAACTTAGCGGAAGCATCTAAACATCCTAATTTTAAGTACTTCTCTGAGCTTGGTGAAGAAGTTTACCAAAGCTTTCTTGGCACCCCGATCATCTACCGTAAGCAAGTACTCGGTGTTCTCGTTGTACAACAAAAAGCCCCCCGTCAGTTCGATGAAATGGAAGAGTCTTTCTTAGTGACTCTTGCCGCTCAGCTTGCTGTCATTGTCGCTCATGCCCAAACTCAGGGTCATTGGCGACTAGAGAAAAAACAGCAAGCGATTCGAGGTGTCCCAGCTTCGTCTGGCGTTGCAATCGGCGAATTCTGGTGGGATGACACTCAGCCTGATCTGAGTAATGTTTATCCCGCATCAACGCTAGACATTGAACGTGAGCAAGAGTGGCTGTTGCTCGCGATTGAAGAAGCGCTAAATGATTTTCGCCGTATGCGTAAAAAACTCGATAGCGAGATCAACAAAGACGCTCTAGCGATATTTGACCTTTTTACCCACTTACTTAACGATCCTATGTTGCGTAAAGATCTTAAAGCGCAAATCCTAAAAGGAGATCGTGCTGATTGGGCGCTTCGTCAAGTTGTTGAGTCTTATTCAAATCGTTTTGCACGAATGTCTGATGTCTACCTACGGGAGCGGGCACAAGATATTAGAGAGTTGGGTCAACGGTTATTGTTCTTTTTGCATAACACCGATCAAGAGAAGCAACTCTTTGATAAACCGGTTATTTTGGTTGTACGCGAGCTGACTGCGAGTTTACTAGCCTCGATTCCTAAAGAGAAAATTCTTGCTGTTGTCTCCTTAGAGGGGGCTGCAAATTCACATGCGGCAATTCTGTCTAGAGCACTAGGGATCCCTGCAGTAATGGGCGTTACCCTAAACCTTAAGGCGCTGAATGGGAAACAAGGAATTGTTGATGGCTATAGTGGTAAGATTTTGGTCTCGCCAAATCGGCAACTGCTACGTGAATATCGCTCACTTGCAAACGAAGAGCGTGAGTTGGCCAATATGGTCAATCAGCGCATTGAAGAGCCTGCGTTTACTAGAGATGGTCAACGTATTGAGGTAATGCTTAACGCGGGGTTGAGTGCCGATACCAACATTGCCATTAACCAAGGGGTGGATGGTGTTGGTCTGTATCGAACTGAGATTTCGTTTTTGCTTCAGCATCGCTTCCCGTCAGAAGAAGAACAAACCCAACAGTATCAGGCGGTGTTGAGCAGTTATCCCAATAAACGCGTCGTTATGCGGACCCTTGATGTCGGTGGAGATAAAGCGCTGCCATATTTACCGATTGAAGAGGACAACCCGTTTTTAGGCTGGCGTGGTATTCGCTTTACTTTAGATCATCCAGACATTTTTCTGATGCAGATTCGCGCTATGATGAAAGCCAGTTCTAAGCACCAGAATTTGAGTATTTTGCTGCCAATGGTTTCGGGGGCCCAAGAGCTAGACGACGCCATTGAGCTTATAAAACGTGCTTATGTCGAAGTGGCTGAACTTGACCAGCAGGTTACGATGCCGAAAATTGGTGTCATGATTGAAGTGCCATCAATGATCTATCTGTTACCATTGATTGCAAATAAAGTTGATTTTGTCTCTATCGGTACCAATGACTTGACTCAGTATCTTCTGGCTGTCGATCGCAATAATGCTCGGGTGGCAGATGTGTATGAGTCAATGCACCCTTCTGTCATTATGGCCTTGAGTCATATCCACAAAACTTGCCAACAGCTAAACCTTCCAGTATGTATCTGTGGCGAGTTAGCTGGTGATCCAATTGGTGCACTTTTGATGGTCGGTCTTGGCTATCGTAGTCTTAGTATGAACACTTCTAATGTGGCTAAGATTAAGTACCTACTGCGCCATACAGAGACTGAAGAGTTAGCTTTGCTTGCTGACAAGGCATTGATGCAACCATATGGCCACGACATTTATGCTATGATGCAATCATTTTTTGAAAGCAAAGGCTTTGCTGGCTTTATCAGAGCTGGCAAAAAATAAGGATTATTGTGTCTCTAGAATTACTTGTTTCTTTTATGCTTCTTGGTGCCTTTGTTGGTGTGATGGCAGGATTACTGGGTATCGGTGGTGGCTTAATCGTTGTACCTGCACTGCTGTTTCTGTTACCCGCAGCAGGTATCGATGCCAATATCAGCATGCAGATTGCGCTAGCAACCTCGCTCGCGACCATCATTGCAACCTCTGGCTCATCTGCTCTGAACCACTTCAAACTCGGCAATGTCGATATGTTTGTTGTTAAGTGGTTAATGCCGGGCGTTGTGGTAGGAGGCTTTTTAGGTGCCAATGTTGCCGAGTGGATTCCTGCTCAATATCTACCTAAAGTCTTTGGTGTGATTGTGTTACTACTCGCTATTCAGATGTTGTTCTCGCTTGGTGGCAAAACAGAAAAAACCATGCCTGGAAGCACCGTAACTATGGCTTACGGTACGGGGATTGGTGTTGTATCGAGTTTGGCGGGAATTGGTGGTGGTTCATTGTCTGTACCGTTTCTTAACCGACATGGCATTGAGATGCGTAAAGCCGTTGGCTCCTCTTCAGTGTGCGGCTGTATGATTGCAATCTCTGGACTGGTTGGCTTTATCTTGCATGGTTACAAAGTTGATGCGCTACCTGACTACAGCATTGGCTATGTTTATCTACCAGCCTTGATAGCGATTGCCTCGACCTCTATGTTGACCACGCGTATTGGGGCGAAATTGGCCACATCACTACCTACACCAACATTGAAAAAAATATTTGCTGTTTTTTTAATGTTTGTTGCTGGAACTATGTTGCTGTAGTGCACTCTCATCTATACAAATTAAACTTGTCAGAACTTCAAAAAGAGTAATCCTCCTATGTCTCAGGGATATCTAACTTTTCCAAATATTGATCCTGTACTTGTCTCCATTGGACCGCTTTCTATCCGTTGGTATGGATTAATGTATCTTGTCGGCTTTGCTTTCGCTCTGTGGCTTGCGAACCGCCGTGCTGATCAGGCCGATAGTGGCTGGACGCGTGAACAGGTATCAGATCTGCTGTTCGCTGGCTTTCTTGGTGTAGTCATTGGTGGCCGCGTTGGCTATGTGATCTTCTATAACTTCGAACTGTTCCTCCAAGACCCGCTTTACTTGTTTAAAGTGTGGACGGGGGGGATGTCGTTCCATGGCGGCCTGTTGGGTGTTATCACCGCAATGTTCTGGTATGCAAAAAAGAACGGTCGAACTTTCTTTGGTGTTGCTGACTTTATCGCGCCTCTTGTTCCGTTTGGTTTAGGTATGGGGCGTTTAGGTAACTTTATGAATAGCGAACTATGGGGGCGCGTAACAGATGTGCCTTGGGCGTTTGTTTTCCCTAATGGTGGGCCACTTCCTCGTCATCCATCTCAGCTGTATGAAATGTTCCTAGAAGGGATCGTTCTCTTCTTTATTTTGAACTGGTTCATTAAGAAACCTCGACCTCTTGGGGCCGTTTCAGGGCTATTTTTAGCGGGATATGGTACATTCCGTTTCCTAGTCGAATATGTACGTGAACCTGATGCACATCTAGGTCTATTTGGTGGGTTTATCTCAATGGGACAAATCTTATCTCTGCCTATGGTGCTGATTGGTATTCTGATGATGGTTTGGGCTTACAAACGCGGCCATTATAAAGACGAGCTACCCCAACAAACGAAGTAAGGAATTGGTGTGAAACAGTATTTAGATCTCTGTCAGCGTATCGTTGACCAAGGCGAGTGGATTGAGAACGAGCGTACAGGCAAGCGTTGCCTAACGGTTATCAATGCGGATCTAACTTACGATGTCGCCAACAACCAGTTCCCATTGGTGACAACGCGTAAAAGTTTCTGGAAAGCAGCCGTCGCAGAGTTGCTTGGTTACATCCGTGGTTACGACAATGCAGAAGATTTCCGTAAACTTGGGACTAAAACCTGGGATGCTAACGCCAATTTAAACGAAGCTTGGCTTAAAAATCCGTACCGTAAAGGTGAAGATGACATGGGCCGTGTATACGGTGTTCAGGGGCGCGCTTGGGCTAAGCCTGATGGTGGTCATATTGACCAGTTGCGTAAGATAGTTGATGACTTAACTCGCGGTGTCGATGACCGGGGTGAAATTCTTAACTTTTATAATCCAGGTGAGTTCCACATGGGTTGCCTGCGTCCATGTATGTACAGTCACCATTTCTCTCTACTGGGTGACACTCTGTACCTAAACAGTACGCAGCGCTCTTGCGATGTCCCGCTAGGTCTGAATTTCAATATGGTGCAAGTATATGTGTTCCTTGCAATTATGGCTCAGATCACGGGTAAGAAAGCAGGGCAGGCATACCACAAGATTGTTAATGCGCATATCTATGAAGATCAGCTTGAGCTAATGCGTGACGTTCAACTGAAGCGTGAACCACTGAAAGCGCCGACCTTCCATATCAACCCAGAGATTAAGTCTTTAGAAGACTTGGAAACTTGGGTAACACTGGATGATTTCTGGGTTGAAGGTTATGAGCATCACGACCCAATTCAGTACCCGTTCTCGGTATAGCGAATAAGTTTGATTGTCTAAGCCGCCTTTTATAGGCGGCTTTTTTGTAGGGGATGGAACGGGCAGCGCCCTATGGAACGCTTGGCTTTTGGAAAACAGGATCGGACTACGCCCTGATTGAGGCGACCAACACCGTATTGGGTCATTCCTTAGAGTGACGAAGGAGCGAGTAGGGGAAGCCCGTTTCAGCATCCCGAACCCATAGTGCAGCCAAACAAAAAAGCCCGCAACCTAAGTTGCGGGCTTTGCAATAAGCGATGGTCTTTGTATTAAGCCGTCAGTGCTAAGATTGTGCCTGGCAGTGCAACGAACACTGCTAATAGATAACCAGCAACAACCGCTTTGTTCTTCACTGCCATATCAGAGATTATATCAGCACCTTTTACAGGTAGCTCACGTAGGAACGGAATACCGTAGATGAATACCGTTGCCATGATGTTGAACACTAGGTGTACAAGAGCAATCTGTAGTGCGAATACCGCAAATTCACCTGATACCGCTGTTGCTGCAAGTAGTGCGGTGATGCAGGTACCAATGTTGGCACCTAGAGTGAACGGGTAAACGTCACGCACTTTAAGGACCCCTGAACCTACTAGTGGAACCATAAGACTTGTCGTCGTAGAAGAAGACTGTACAAGTACGGTTACGACAGAACCCGAAAAGATACCGTGGATCGGGCCACGACCAATGGCGTTCTTTAGGATTTCACGAGCACGGCCAACCATTAGGCTCTTCATCAGTTTGCCCATAACAGTGATAGCAACGAAGATAGTCGCGATACCTAGTACGATTAGCAAAATACCACCCACATGGTCACCAAAGGTTGCTAGCGGCTCTTTTATTGCGCTTACCACGGGTTTAGTGATTGGCTTAATGAAGTTCAGGCCTTTGATGCTCATATCACCTGTTGCTAGGAAAGGAGACACCAGCCAGTGTGAGATCTTGTCTAGAATACCGAACATCATCTCTAATGGCAGGAAGATCGCTACTGCTAATAGGTTGAAGAAGTCGTGGATAGTTGCACTTGCAAATGCACGCTTGAACTCTTCTTTACAGCGAACGTGACCTAAAGAAACTAGAGTGTTGGTTACTGTTGTACCGATGTTCGCACCCATCACCATAGGGATAGCTGTTTCTACCGGAAGACCGCCGGCCACAAGGCCCACGATAATAGAAGTTACTGTACTTGAAGATTGGATGAGTGCTGTTGCGACTAGACCGATCATCAAACCTGCTACAGGGTGAGAGGCAAATTCAAATAGAACCTTAGCTTGATCGCCTGTTGCCCATTTGAAACCACTGCCTACCATAGATACCGCTAGAAGTAGCAGATACAACATGAATGCCAAGTTAGCCCAGCGCAACCAGCGAGTAGTGCTCGAAATTGGCGCCGCTGTAGTAGTAGCTTGGTTCATAATCATTTTCTCCGTGGACCGTTAATGTCTTTGTTTTGGTCTGTTGTTGAAACTGAGGGCGATGTTAGAGGGGAAATATTTCAGTAATATTACAGTTATATGTAATGGAATTTTTTTTATCTAGGTAGGTTGTTTGTAACTGTCTTTGGAAATTTACAATATAACTAATTGTCTGTTTTTAAATGGTTTTTTTGTGACTTTTAGGCGGAGTGTAAGATGTGATTAGAATCGAAAAAATGGCAGAAAAATTTCTCGTATTGATGGGTTTATGACAGTCCACGGTCATATTAATAATCGTGATTTCGGTAAAAGTTACAATAAACAAAAGCAATGTAGGTATTCTCGAATTATTGTTGTCATGCGCTGCATTTGCTATAACCTACTCACTAAAATAAGAAGAGTACTTCTACATGTCACACTTAAACTATAACCATCTTTATTACTTCTGGATGGTGTGTAAGCAGGGTTCTGTTACTAAAGCTGCCGATGCGCTGTTTCTTACTCCGCAAACTGTTACTGGTCAGATTAAAGCGCTCGAAGAGCGTATGGATGGCAAGCTCACTAAGCGTAACGGGCGTAGTGTTGAACCAACAGAACTTGGCCAGTTAGTGTTTAAGTATGCAGATAGAATGTTTGGTCTTAGTTATGAAATGCTCGATATCGTGAACTACAGTCAACGCTCTAACATTCTGTTTGATGTTGGTGTAGCCGATGCGCTATCTAAAAGACTCGTCAGCAAGGTATTACTGACAACGGTTCCAGACGATAACAGCATCCATTTACGCTGCTTTGAATCGACTCATGAAATGCTACTAGAACAACTTGCGCAGCATAAGCTAGATATGATTCTATCGGATTGCCCGGTTGATTCGAGCCAAAGTCCAGGCCTGTATAGTAAGAAGCTAGGTGAGTGTAATATGAGTTTCTTCTGTTCGGGTAATGTTGACGATGTGAGTTTCCCTGCGGTATTAGAACAACGAAAATTGCTGATTCCGGGGAGTCGAACTGCGATGGGGCGTAAGGTTCTGCAATGGTTTGATCGTCAAGGTTTGCAGCCAAATATCTTAGGTGAGTTTGATGATGTGGCTTTGATGAAGGCCTTTGCTCGCTACCATCATGATGTTATTTTCCTGGCTCCCTCTATCTACATGTCTGAAGTTGAAAGCGACCTTCCTCTACAACTTATCGGCCATATTGATGAGTTAAAAGAAGAGTACTATGTCATATTTGCAGAACGAATGATTCAACATCCAGCGGTGAAGAATGTTTGTGATGCAGACTTCCTAACCCTATTTAATTAGACGATGATCTATTTGAACAAATAGATTAGTTGTTACAATTCGATTAATATCTTAAATAATTCACTCTAAAATAATTAAATATACAGTGAATCTCGTAACCGTTCGACAGCGTTACTTATTGTGTAAGGCTGATGTTTGTAGAAGTATTGTTGTAGGAAGAGGTAGTGGCCGATGAATCTACAAGAGATGGAAAAGAACTCTGCTCAGGCTGTAGTCCTGCTTAAGGCGATGGCCAATGAGAGGCGTCTTCAGATCTTGTGCTTATTACACAATCAAGAGCTGTCAGTAGGGGAGTTGTGCAGTAAGTTGGAGTTAAGTCAATCCGCGTTGTCGCAGCATTTAGCGTGGCTACGCCGAGACGGCTTGGTGCACACACGCAAAGAGGCGCAGACCGTTTATTACACATTGAGCAGTGAAGAGGTCAAGGCAATGATCCAATTGCTGCATGATCTTTACTGTTCTGAGAAGCAATAAATTTGTGAGGTTTGTTGTTTAACCTCGATTTTTAGATATAAAAAAACCGGCAAAAGCCGGTTTTTCTTTCACTGAGAAATCAGAGTTCTATTAAAGAGCTTTGATTGCAGCAGCGAAACGAGACTTATGACGTGCAGCTTTATTCTTGTGAATAAGGCCTTTAGTCGCCATGCGGTCTAGGATTGGTGTAACTGTAGCAAATGCTTCAGTTGCAGCAGCTTTGTCGCCTGCTTCGATAGCAGCAACAGTTTTCTTCATGTAAGTACGCATCATTGAGCGACGGCTAGCGTTGTGCTGACGACGTTTCTCAGCCTGGATAGCGCGCTTCTTAGCAGATTTACTATTTGCCAAGGGTCTAACTCCCAAAAACTTAGTTCAGTGACAATTTAAGGGCGAGGAATATCCCTCATTTGCGCTTAAATGTCAAATAATTTGTGCAAAAACCCATCGAGCCAAACTAATTTTGGTTTGAAAGGTCTTCACGGTTAAGATGGCGGGGATTCTAACAGTATTTTTTTTTCAATGCTAATACTAATCTGCTCTGGTTATGACATTCCTGTTGTAAAGTAGAGCAAATTTTTTGATTCCCGAGGTAAATGTGAGTAAACGCCTACTCAAGTCAGGCATGATAGTTAGTGCTATGACCTTGATCTCCCGAGTTTTAGGCTTGGTGCGAGATGTTGTTGTTGCCAACCTAATGGGGGCTGGTGCCAGTGCCGATGTCTTCTTCTTTGCTAATAAAATCCCTAATTTTCTAAGGCGCCTATTTGCGGAAGGCGCGTTTTCACAAGCCTTTGTTCCGGTATTGACGGAATATCATGCCGCTGGAGATATGGACAAAACTCGTCAGCTTGTCGCAAGAGCGGCGGGTACACTCGGTGTGATTGTCTCCATTGTCACTGCGTTGGGTGTATTGGGCTCAGGCGCGGTAACGGCTCTGTTTGGCTTTGGCTGGTTCTTGGATTGGCTAAATGGCGGACCTTCTGCAGAAAAGTTTGAGCTTGCAAGCGTAATGCTCAAAATTACCTTCCCTTACTTGTGGTTTATCACCTTTGTTGCTTTGTCGGGAGCGATTCTCAATACCTTAGGCAAGTTTGCTGTTTCTTCTTTTACCCCTGTTTTCCTTAATGTAATGATTATTCTGTCGGCGTGGTTTATCGCACCGCAGTTATCTCAGCCAGAAATAGGGCTAGCGATTGGGGTATTCCTTGGAGGCTTAGTTCAGTTTTTATTCCAGATTCCATTTCTGATTAAAGCTGGGGTGATGGTTAAACCAAAGTGGGGTTGGCGCGATCCGGGGGTGGTAAAAATTCGCACCCTAATGATCCCAGCTCTGTTTGGCGTATCGGTGAGCCAAATTAACCTACTATTCGATACCTTTATTGCCAGTTTTCTGCAAACGGGCTCCATCAGTTGGCTTTACTATTCAGATCGCCTGTTAGAGTTTCCATTAGGTTTGTTTGGGATAGCTATCGCAACAGTCATTCTACCCGCATTATCTCGTAAACATGTCGATGATCACAGTGATGGCTTTGCACAAACCATGGACTGGGGGGTACGTATGGTCACATTGCTCGGTATTCCTGCCATGCTTGGCTTAATGGTATTGGCGAAACCTATGCTGATGGTGCTGTTTATGCGTGGTGAGTTTACCCCACAAGATGTGAATCATGCATCCATGTCTCTTGTTGCTTATGCGTCGGGCTTGCTTAACTTTATGTTGATTAAAGTACTCGCGCCTGGTTACTACTCTCGTCAAGATACAAAAACGCCAGTCAAATATGGCATTATCGCTATGGTAACCAATATGGTCTTCAACGCCATCTTCGCGTGGTTCTATGGTTACGTGGGTCTTGCTATCGCAACGGCGCTATCTGCCTTGGTTAACATGTCTCTTCTATATAGAGGGCTACATATTGCAGGGGTTTATCATCTGACCAAAAGAACCTTGCTGTTTGTCGGTAGGCTTGTCATTGCAGGTGGCTTCATGGTTGCAGCTATTTTGTGGCAGTTAGAAGAGATGAATGTGTGGTTAACGTGGTCATTGTTAGAGCGAGTTTTATGGCTTACCGCTCTGATTGGGTTGGGAGCAGGGGTTTACCTTGTTACGCTGCTTGTTCTTGGAGTGCGTTTAAAAGACTTAAAAGCAGCGACAGAGTGAACATGATTAGTATATAATCCGTCAGTTTCACGCAACGTTAATTCTTTTTATTGAGAATTTTTACCAAATTAACAAGTTTTAGTAGTCTCCAATGGAATTGATTCGAGGTATTCACAATATCAAACCACACCACCAAGGGTGTGTATTGACGATCGGAAACTTCGATGGTGTTCATCTCGGGCATCAAGAAGTGTTACGTCAAGTGTCTGAACAAGCAAAAGAACTGGGTTTGCCTTCAACAGTCATGACATTTGACCCTCAGCCATTGGAGCTTTTTGCTAAAGGTAGAGCGCCAGCGCGTTTAACTCGTTTAAGAGACAAATACGTTCAGTTGAGCAAACTCAATATTGAACGACTGCTTTGTGTTAATTTTAATCATCAATTCGCGAATCAAAGTGCTGACGAGTTTATTAGTGACTTGTTGGTGAAGCGTTTGGGTGTTAAGTTTCTCGTCGTAGGAGATGACTTTTGCTTTGGCCACGGCAGAAAAGGCAACTTTGCTATGCTGCAAGAGGCTGGCAAACAATACGGTTTTGAAGTGGTCAGCACACAAAGCTTCTGCCTACAGAAAACGCGTGTAAGTAGCACGGCGATTCGAGAAGCGTTAGCGCAAGATAATCTTGAGCAAGCAGCAGAAATGCTCGGGCGTAATTACAGTATTAGCGGCCGAGTTTCTCATGGGAGAAAGCTGGGTAGAACCATTGGTTTTCCAACGGCAAACATCCCACTAAAACGTTGCGTATCGCCAGTTTCTGGCGTGTATACCGTGCAGGCATTAGGCTTGGGCGATGAACCTGTTGGAGGCGTTGCTAATATTGGTAACAGACCAACGGTTAACGGCGTACGCCAACAACTTGAAGTACATTTATTCGACTTTAAAGCCAATTTATATGGCAAACAGCTAGAAATCGTACTTTTAGATAAGATTCGCGATGAACACAAATTTGAATCGTTCGAAGCTTTGAAACAACAAATTGAATTGGATGCTGAAGCAGCAAGGGTGTGGCTGCTTCAGTATAAAGCCCAGGCGGTTTAGTTCGCTGCTTGGCATAATGTCTAACTGTCACCCAACACAACGGAATTAAGAATCGATGAGTGAGTATAAAGATACCCTGAACCTTCCTGAAACAGGGTTTCCGATGCGTGGCAATCTGGCAAATCGTGAGCCAGAAATGCTTAAGCGTTGGTATAAAGAAGACCTTTACGGCGAGATCCGTAAAGCGAAGAAAGGCAAAAAATCTTTCGTTCTACACGATGGCCCTCCATATGCGAATGGCGACATTCACATTGGTCACGCACTAAACAAGATTCTTAAAGACATTATTATTAAATCCAAAACACTTTCTGGTTTTGATGCACCGTACATTCCAGGTTGGGACTGTCACGGCCTACCAATTGAACTAATGGTAGAAAAGAAAAAAGGCAAACCAGGCCAAAAAATCTCTGCGGCTGAGTTCCGTGAAGAGTGTCGTAAGTATGCGGCAGGTCAGGTAGAAGGTCAAAAAGAGAGCTTCAAACGCCTAGGTATTATGGGTGAGTGGGATAAGCCTTACCGCACTATGGATTTTGCGACTGAAGCAAACATCATTCGTGCATTAGGTAAGATTGCTGATAACGGCCACCTACTAAAAGGTTTCAAACCTGTTCACTGGTGTACAGACTGTGGCTCTGCGCTTGCTGAAGCAGAAGTAGAGTACAAAGATAAAGTTTCTCCATCGATCGACGTTCGCTTTAAAGCGGCAGATGAAGCAACGCTTCTATCAAAGTTCTCATTGAACGAAGGTCATGAAGGCGAAGGCGATATTTCTATCGTTATCTGGACAACCACACCATGGACACTGCCAGCAAACCGCGCAGTATGTCTACGTGATGATCTAGAGTACGTATTGATCCAAGTAGAAGGTGATTCTAAAGAACGCATCATCGTTGCATCTGAGCTAGCGAAAGACGTGATGGATCGTGCGGGTATCGAGCATTTCCATAACCTTGGTTTTGCGAAAGGTAGTGATTTAGAGCTGTCTCAGTTTAATCACCCATTCTACGACTTTACCGTTCCTGCGATTCTTGGTGATCACGTAACGACTGATTCTGGTACTGGTGTGGTTCATACAGCACCTGGCCACGGTCAAGAAGACTTTGCAGTCGGTAACAAGTACAACCTAGAAGTGGCTAACCCAGTTGGTTCAAACGGCGTTTACCTGCCGGATACTGAGCTATTTGCTGGTCAGCATGTATTTAAAGCGAACGATGCCGTTGTTGAAACGCTAAAAGAGAAAGGCGCGCTGCTTCATCACCACGCATACGAGCACAGCTACCCACACTGTTGGCGTCATAAAACACCAATCATCTTCCGTGCAACACCACAATGGTTCGTGTCTATGGACCAAGCTGGCCTACGTGCAAAAGCACTAGAGTCAATCAAAGGTGTTGAGTGGATGCCAGAGTGGGGTCAAAGTCGTATCGAAGGTATGATCGAAGGTCGTCCAGAGTGGTGTATCTCTCGTCAGCGTACTTGGGGTGTGCCAATCGCTCTATTCGTTCACAAAGAAACGGCAGAGCTTCATCCAAATACAATCGAGCTAGTAGAGAAAGTGGCTCAGCTAGTTGAAGAGAAAGGCATTCAAGCTTGGTGGGATCTAGACATCTCTGACCTACTAGGTGAAGAAGCGGATAAGTACGAGAAAGTACTCGATACGCTAGACGTATGGTTTGATTCCGGTGTCACTCACTACTCAGTTGTTGATGCTCGCGAAGAGTACATTTTCCCTAATGAAGAACGGGACGCGTCGGCAGACCTATATTTAGAAGGCTCTGACCAACACCGTGGTTGGTTCCAGTCTTCACTAATTTCATCTATCGCGATGAAAGACGAAGCACCATACAAGCAAGTGCTTACTCACGGCTTCGTTGTTGATGGTCAAGGCCGTAAGATGTCGAAATCTATCGGTAACGTTGTTGCGCCAAAAGATGTCACTAACAAGCTAGGTGCAGATATCCTGCGTCTATGGGTAGCTTCAACAGACTACACAGGTGAAGTCGCAGTTTCTGATGAAATCCTAAAACGCTCTGCAGATGCATACCGTCGTATCCGCAACACAGCGCGTTTCTTCCTCGCCAACCTAAGCGGTTTCAACCCAGCAACAGATCTTGTTCCTGCTGAAGAAATGGTTGCTCTAGACCGTTGGGCTGTAGGTCGTGCGCTAGCTGCACAAGAAGAGATCGTTAAAGCTTACGGTGAGTACAACACTCACGCAGTCACACAGCGTCTAATGCAGTTCTGTTCTATCGAAATGGGCTCATTCTACCTAGACGTAATTAAAGACCGTCAGTACACAGCGAAACTTGGCGGTCACGCTCAACGTAGCTGTCAGACAGCACTTTACTACATCGTTGAAGCGCTTGTTCGTTGGATGGCGCCAATCATGTCATTCACGGCAGACGAGATCTGGAACGAGATGCCGGGCGATCGCGACAAGTTTGTCTTCACTGGCGAGTGGTTCGAAGGTCTGTTCGGTCTCGCTGAAGGCGAAGAGCTTAACAACGAGTTCTGGGCTGAAATCCAAGCGGTTCGCGGTGGCGTGAACAAGCTTCTAGAAGACGCTCGTAAAGAGAAGGCAATTGGTGGTTCTCTGCAAGCTGAAGTAACACTTTATGCTGATGATGCGCTAGCGGCAAAACTAAGCAAGCTTGAAGATGAGCTACGCTTTGCGCTACTGACTTCAGCGGCTGTTGTTAAGCCTCTAAACGAGAAGTCAGAGGCTGCACAAGCAACAGATGTCGAAGGTCTATTTGTTGAAGTGAAAGCAACTGAAAACGAGAAATGTGACCGCTGCTGGCACCACACACCAGATGTTGGCACAATCGAAGGTCACGAGAAGATCTGTGGTCGTTGTGTGTCTAACGTTGATGGTGAAGGCGAAGCACGTAAATTCGCTTAATTGCTCGTCATTCTTGGAACTTTATTGAAATAATATAGCCCCAGTATCTACTGGGGTTATTTTTAGGAACTTTATGAGCGAACAAACACTTACTCTAAAGCAATCAGGCGTACGTTGGCTGTGGCTAGCCTTGGTTATCTTTCTGGCGGATATTGGTATCAAGCTATTCGTAATGGATAACATGGGCTATGGCTGGGCGAATCGAATTGAGGTACTGCCTTTCTTTAATCTCTTGTATGTACATAACTATGGTGCTGCGTTTAGCTTTTTGAGCGATCAAACCGGTTGGCAACGTTGGTTGTTTACCGCTATTGCGTTTGTAGTAACTGGCATGCTGACTTACTGGATGAGCAAGCTTCCGGCAAAAGAAAAATGGAATAACATTGCTTACGCCATGATTATTGGTGGGGCTGTGGGCAATGTGTTTGACCGGGTCGTTCATGGCTTTGTAGTCGATTACCTCGATTTCTTCTGGGGCAACTATCACTGGCCAGCATTTAACTTAGCTGATACCACCATTTGTGTTGGTGCAGCGATGATCATTCTTGATGGTTTCCGCAAGAAAGAAGATGCCAAAGCCTAATTCGTGATATATCGAATAACCCTAAGCGCTGTCTGTTGATTCAGGCGGCGCTTTTCTTTATGTTGAAGCCCAAGTCGACAAGCATTCTTCAAATAAAGCTAATAATGAGTCGATAAATCGAATAACAAGGAAGCAGCAACGTGACAACAATTGCCCAAGATTCAGCAGTAACACTGCACTTTACCATCAAAATGAAAGACGGCTCTGTTGCCGATAGCACCCATAATATGGGCAAGCCAGCCAAATTAGTGATTGGTGACGGTAGCTTGAGTGACAACTTTGAACAATGCCTTTTGGGGCTGGATAGTGGCGATAAAAAAGCGATTGAGCTGAAAGCACAAGACGCATTTGGAATGCCAAATCCCGACAATATTCACCATATGGATCGCACTAAGTTTGTTGGTGATGCAGAAGTTGAAGTAGGAACGATTATGGCGTTTTCAGGCCCAGACGGCATGGAAATTCCTGGAATTATTAAAGAAATTGCAGGGGATTCAGTGACGGTAGACTTTAATCACCCTCTCGCAGGACAAGATGTGACTTTTGAAGTTGAGATTTTGTCAGTAGAATAGCGGTCCAAAACGAAAATAGAATCATCATGAGCAATGAAATGAAAATTAAGTTAGCTAACCCACGTGGCTTTTGCGCCGGTGTTGATCGCGCAATCAGCATTGTTGAGCGAGCACTGGAAATGTACCAACCACCGATCTATGTACGCCATGAAGTTGTGCATAACCGTTTTGTGGTGGAAGGGCTGAAACAACGTGGTGCTATCTTTGTTGAAGAGCTGAATGAAGTGCCAGATGACAACATCGTTATCTTCTCGGCTCATGGTGTTTCTCAAGCGGTACGCAAAGAGGCCAAAGAGCGTGACTTAACCGTCTTTGATGCAACTTGCCCACTGGTAACTAAAGTTCATATGGAAGTGGCTCGCGCAAGCCGCAAACATATGGAAGTCGTGTTGATTGGCCATGCAGGTCACCCAGAAGTTGAAGGGACCATGGGTCAATACGCGAGTGAGCAAGGTGGGATGTATTTGGTTGAAACACCAGCAGACGTGGTTAGCCTTAAAGAGAAAGTGAAAGACCCTAGTCATTTGCATTACGTTAGCCAAACTACGCTCTCGGTGGATGAAACTGCAGATGTGATTGAAGAGTTACGCCGCGTGTTCCCTGATATTCAAGGCCCCCGCAAAGATGACATCTGTTACGCAACGCAAAACCGTCAAGATGCTGTGAGAGAAATGGCAGCAGACGTTGATGTGGTTATCGTGGTTGGTTCTAAAAATTCATCAAACTCTACCCGCTTGAAAGAACTGGCAGAAAAGCTTGGAACTCCAGGTTATCTTACCGATTGTCCTGAAGATATCGAGCCAAGGTGGTTCGAAGGTAAAGTCAAAGTGGGCGTCACAGCAGGTGCTTCTGCTCCAGAAGAGTTGGTTAATAAGATCTTAGAACGTGTTAAAGATCTGGTAGGCACTCGCTCCGTCGAAGAGATTCAAGGCCGAGAAGAGAACATGTTCTTTGAAGTGCCAAAAGAGCTGAAAATCAAGCAAGTCGATTGATAACACCTAGTTTCCCCGGGCCCTCAACTTCACTAGAAGCTGGGGGCCTTTTTGTATCTATGTGTAAAATTCTTACTAATTGGCGGATTAAAATAGCAATTTCATAACATGGTGTTATGCGTCGAACTTTTTGGGTAATTTTTAGTGATGTTTTACCTAAATAACAAGCATGGAGATATAGTACTTCGAGTTATTGGACTAGGAGTTGTTCATGCAAGTTATTAAAAAGTGGCTTACTTTTTTTATCGTTTTACTTATCGTCGGCTGTAACAGCAGTCTCGACAAACCCATTCCAGAAGACACAAACTGGACTCACTACCAACTCGATAATGGGCTGCGCTATCACCTTTATCCAACCGATGATAAAGAAGTCTCTGTCCGGCTTATGATTCATGCAGGGTCGATGCAAGAGTCTGTTGACCAAAAAGGTTACGCACATTTTGTCGAGCACATGGCATTTAATGGCAGCCGCAACTTTAGCGGTAATGATGTGATTAAGCTGTTTGAAAAAACAGGTGGCAGCTTTGGACCTGACATCAATGCTTTTACTGGCTATCAACTGACGACTTACAAAATGGATTTATCTGCTCAGGAGCATCTTTCTTTAGCTTTAACCTGGATGAGAGATGTCGCGGATGGTATTGAGTTCGATGCCAAGCAGGTTGAGCGCGAAAAAGGCGTGATTCTCGGAGAGTTTCGAGCATCTCGTCCAGAAAATCAGCCGTTATTTGATAAAGCGTATCTGCAAGTCATCAAAGGAACTCAACTGGAAGAACGCGATCCTTTGGGCACACAAGAGTCAGTTAAGCAGGTGACTGCCGAAGGTTTAAAAAGTTACTACCATACTTGGTATCAACCACAAAATGCAGAACTTGTTATTTCTGGCAATATAGATAAGCAAATGCTTGAAAAGCTGATCTCAGAGCACTTCTCGAGTTGGGAAGGCTCCGAAGAAGCCGCCGTTGAGAAACAGCGAGCGTTCAGTCTAAACACCGACTCACTTACTTTGCCAATTGGAGAAATGGAATCGCCAAGCTTAAACTTTTTCGTTGATAGAGGCCCAATCGCGATCAAAACTTTTAAGCACCAGTATCAATACTGGCTAGATGACGTTACTCAGCAACTGATTACTCAACGTCTTCACACCGCATTTAATGAAGCAGCCTTGGCGGTACAGTACTCTGGCAGTTACTCGCAATTGCTTAACTACAATCGCTACACGGTCACTGGCATTGCTTTTTCAGCAGAGCAAAGGGCTAAGACGCAACAATTGTTTTTAGAGACACTGCGTTCTTTAAGAGATCATGGTGTTAGCCAAGATGAACTAGAAAGCATTATGACCAGTTACCGCAGCTCGCTGTCAAATATAGAGAGCGATTGGGATAAACGTAAGCCACCGCAAATTGTTGATGAAAAAGAATTTGCGCTAGAGCAAGCCATGCCAGTCTTGAGCCTTGAAACAAAGCGAGAAAGCTTAAACCAGTTTATTGCTCAATTAGACTTAACACGAGTCAACAGTAACTTGCATGAGCTACTTTCGTCAGATTTTACTTGGTTGCAAGGGTATAGCGTAGACGAGTCACCGAGCACTCTTGAGCAAGCTTTACTTGCGTTACCAAAGCAATATGCTCAAGCCGGCTTTAAACCGTTAGCGTTGCAGCAAGTGACCTCAGAGCTGAAACAACCCGCGACACACGGCGAGATAGTGTCGCAATTGGATCGAGAACGTGACTTCACCGTATGGCAATTGAGTAATGGTGTCGAAGTGTGGTACCAGCGTGACCCGAAAGCAGGTAAGAGGGCACATATTGTCTATGCTAGCCAAGGCGGTAAAGCAGCCCTTATTCCTGATTTGTACGCAGCAAGTGATTTACTGCCACAGTCTGCTGCCCGCAGTGGGTTAGGAGAGTTTAGCGGCGCGCAATTTGACAGCTACTTGCGTAAGAAAGATGTCGCAGTGTTTCCATTTATTGGTCTGACGTTTCATGGGTTAGAGATAAACACTACGGCGAAAGAGTTACCCTTAGCTCTGAATACTATCTTTAACATTACAACTGAAGTGAAGGTAGAGCCGCGTCAACTCGAAGCCGTGAAGCAAGAGTTTTATGAGAACAATAGCGCTTATTACAACTCCCCTGAAGGGAAATGGTACAAAGCGGTCAATGCTGGCACTTATCAACCAGATAGCCGTCACCGTTACGTACTGAACCCAGATATTGCTGGAGTCACTACCGAGCAACTGCTAGAAGTTCATCAGCGCTTGTTCCGCTACAACCGGGATAATAAGTTGGTCATTATTGCCGATCTTGAGCCTACGCAAATTGCTCCTATGCTGCGTAGGTACATAGCTTCAATTTCGCTGCGAAAAGATAAGCCTTCCCCGTTGAACTTTGACAATGGTTACAACACAGAGTTAGTTCCTCTGATTGAAGTTAATGAAGGCAATGAAAAAGGCACTATGCTGTTAACTCGTCTGATTAACACGCAACAAAGAGCGAAAACAGCCAAGGATGTTTTTGCTGAGGATGCGCTAAAACGCATCGCAAGTGCACGTCTTCTTGAAGAGGTTAGAGAAAAGCGCGGCTTAGATTACTCTCCAGAGATTTACCCTGTGACCCAAGATGGAGAGCAAGTCTCTGATTGGTTTGTAACGGTAAAAGTAGCAAGCGAAGATGTCAAAGAGGTACAGCAAGCTTTAGATACCATGTTTGATGGATTAGCTAAGTCTATTACTGAAGAAGAGGTGTCTACCGCGACTAAGCAACTAGCCGTTGCCGTTGAGCCGATTAATGATGATCCAATTCAGCGCGCTTGGTTTTATAGCCGTTACCTAATCCATGGCTATGGCATTGATGCACTGCTCGATATTGAAGGTACGACGAATAGCATTACTTTGAGTGACATTCAGCAGCGAGCAGATTGGACATTTGGTGCCAACAGTCAAAAAATGATAGCGACCTTATCAGCAAAAAATTAAACAGTGTGCCAAGGTGAAAATTGGCCTCTCTTTTGGTATTTCTGACTATAGAACAAAGGCTCCCGAAGGAGCCTTTTTCTCGCAAGCAAAGATATTTATGATTTACGCAGTTTCCGTGACAGCTTTTGGTTTTTCTTCGTCTGCCAGCTCTGTGTCCCCCTTACCTTTAGATATCTTGATAACGTAAGCAGTAACCGCTAGAGCAAACAAAATACCAGAGATAGTTGACACTTGAATTGGTAGTCCAAAGCCTAGTGTGCTGTTGTTTAGAATAAAGGTGGCACATACCGTTGTCATGAACATAGCTGGAACGGTAGTAATCCAGTGCAGCTTATTGTGGCGAAGTAGGTAAGCCGATGCAGTCCATAGCATCATCACTGCTGTAGATTGGTTAGCAAAACCGAAGTAGCGCCAGATAACACCGAAGTCTACTTGAGTTAAAATACCACCAATAACGAACAGTGGGACAGCCATCATTAGGCGGTTGCGTAGTGCTTTCTGGTCAACATTGAAGTATTCAGCAAGGATTAAGCGGCTAGAGCGGAACGCAGTATCACCAGAAGTGATCGGCAGAATTACTACACCTAGGAAAGCAATCACGCCACCAAATACGCCTAGTAAGCCAAATGAAGCGCTGTATACCACATTACCAGGACCACCGTTTTTCACAGCTTCTGAAAGTGCATCTAGAGAGCCGAAGAATGATAGCGCAATCGCACACCAGATCAGAGCAATCACACCTTCACCGATCATTGCACCGTAGAAGACGAAACGACCGTTTTTCTCATTCTCCATACAACGTGCCATGAGTGGAGATTGAGTTGCGTGGAAGCCTGAGATTGCACCACAGGCGATGGTGATGAATAGCGCAGGCCATAGCGGCATATCGTTAGGGTTTAGGTTAGTCAGCATGTCGCTCACTTGGAAATCACCCATCACTGTATGTTCGCTTGAGAACGCAACCGCTGTCATCAAACCAACAGACATGAAGATCAGTAGGGCACCAAACAGTGGGTAGAAGCGACCAATAATTTTATCGACAGGAACAATCGTTGCGATGATGTAGTAAGCAAAAATCGCGATGACCATAGTCGTCATGCTAACCGATAGGCTAGTTTGGTCATTGATTAGGTTAGTAATCATACCAGCAGGCGCTGATACGAATACCACACCAACCAATAGCAATAGAACAATGGCAAAGATATTCATAAAGTGTTTTGCGCCATTGCCTAAGTAGCGGCCAGTAATGGTAGGAACCGATGCACCGCCATTACGCACAGACAGCATGCCAGAGAAGTAATCGTGTACTGCGCCAGCAAAAATACAACCGACAACAATCCATAGCATAGCCGCAGGGCCGTATAGGGCACCCATGATGGGACCGAAGATTGGGCCAACGCCAGCAATGTTAAGTAACTGAACGAGGTAAACTTTCTTGGTAGACATTGGAACGTAGTCGACACCATCCGCTTTAGTATGCGCAGGAGTTTGACGTTTTTCGTTAATGCCAAAGACTTTTTCAACAAAAGCCCCATAAATAAAGTATCCGCCGATTAGGGCAGCAACACAGGTTAGAAACCACAACATAGCACTTGTTCCTTAGTGAAATTGATTAAGCTCACCATGCATATTATGAGGTTACTTGGCTATCATCATCTGGTTCTGGAGTGAGTGGTCGTATAACGATGTGAGTGGTTTGCTGAGAAAATAAGTGGTTTTTACTCTTGGTGAGTGGCATTTGTTAGAATTTAGTGGTTTGATTAATAGAAGTCTGCAAAAACAAGGAAAAACAATGAGAAACATCGTTATCGCAGCGTTGGTGTCGCTATTGGCGGCTTGCAGTAGTAGCCCAGAGCAATTAGCTGAGCAAGGGGATTGGTATCAAATCGGTTACCAAGATGGGATCACAGGTCATACTCAACGCTCATACACTGAACTTGCCAGTTTAGGTAGCGTTAAACATTCGGATTATGAAGAAGGGTATTTAGAAGGGGTAGGCGAGTATTGTAACCCTGACTTTGCTTATCAGATCGGGCTTTCTGGTCAATATTATGAGGGTGTGTGTGAAGGCACTGAAACAGCGCAAAAATTCCGCATGGAATGGCAACGCGGTTGGAGTGAACATCAGAATTAATTAAGTAGAGGGAGAAGAGTGGTCTTCTCCCTTTTGTTTATCTATTTGTTTGTTACTCGGCTTGATGGTGTTGAACCGCTTTGCGTAGGAAACCATCTTGCTTTTCTAACTGGCTCTTAGCTTGAGCGAGTTCCATTCCCGTCAGTAGTATTAAGATTGCCAGTTTTACATCATAATCGGTTTTCTCTAATGTCTCTGTGGCTAAGTTCTTATCGCAATCTGTCGCCTGCATAACGATTCTAGCTGCGCGCGCGACGAGTTTTTTGTTGGTCGCTTTCACATCTACCATCAAGTTTTGATAGCTTTTGCCAAGACGAATCATACTCGCTGTGGTGAGCATGTTTAGTACCAGCTTTTGCGCGGTGCCTGACTTTAAACGTGTTGAGCCAGTCAGTGCTTCAGGGCCCACTACTGGGCAAATTGCTATTTGGGCAATATCAGCAATGGTTGAGTCTGGGTTACAAGACAAAGCTACAGTTGTCGCTCCAATATCATTGGCGTATTCCAATGCACCGATGACGTATGGGGTTCTGCCGCTCGCTGCAATACCTACCACCACATCTTTAGCGCTAAAGTTAATCGATTTGAGATCTTCGACGCCAAACGTTGGTGAGTCTTCAGCGCCTTCTTTTGCTTTTAGAATAGCTTCAGGGCCGCCAGCAATCAGGCCAATTACCATTTGATCCGAAACCCCAAAGGTTGGTGGACACTCAGAGGCATCCAAAACCCCTAAGCGGCCGCTGGTGCCTGCTCCCATATAAACTAGACGGCCTCCGACTTTAAAGGCAGCGGTGACTTTATCGACCGCCTGAGCAACCTCTGGTAGGACTTTTTCTACCGCTAATGGGACTTGTTGGTCTTGCTGATTGATTCGTTGAACAATTTCCAGAGAAGACAGTAAGTCGATATCCATCGTCTCTGGGTTGCGCCCCTCAGAAACGAGATGAGAAAGAGCGGCAATAAGTGCATCGTTAGTCATAGTTGTCCCTATTTATCAGCAAAGTACATCACACCAAGAGAGACCGTTTTACTGGCTCCGGTGACTTCAGGCAGATTGCTTGGCAGGTTGTGAATACGGCGATAGGCGAGCCAAGCAAAGGCCATCGCTTCCATATTGTTGCTGTCTACACCCTTGTCATCGGTCAACATGACCTGCCAATTAGGTAGCTGCTGGGTGAGACAACGCATTAAAAGAGGGTTGTGTGCTCCTCCTCCGCATACCAATAGTTCTGGTGAGCGGCCAACGGTGAACTTACTAACCTCGTTGGCAATTGTCATCGCTGTATATTCGCACAAAGTCCGTTGCACATCTTCAGGCTTAATAGTGAACTTGGCGAGGATTGTTTCCAACCAAGGCAAATTAAACAGCTCGCGACCTGTGCTTTTTGGGGCGCTGAGTGCAAGGTAAGGCTCATTAAGCAACTTGGCAAGCAGCTCTTGGTTGACTTTCCCCAGCCGTGCAAACTGTGCGTTGCGATCATACGCTTTACCCCTGTGCTTGACACACCATGCATCCATCAACATGTTTCCAGGGCCAGTGTCATAACCAATAACAGCTTGGTCTGGCCTTAAAACAGAAATATTGGCAATACCACCAATATTGAGCACCACGACACTAGAATCTGTAGAGCCAAAAATCGACTGGTGAAAGGCGGGGACCAGAGGTGCCCCCTGACCACCGAGAGCGATATCTTTACGCCTAAAGTCTGCAATCGTATCTATTCCAGTTAAGGCGGCAATAATATTGGCATCGCCTAGCTGGGTGGTAAATGGTGTGTCTCCGGTCGGTTGATGATAGACGGTCTGACCGTGATTGCCGATAGCTGTGATTTGCTCGGCAGCATAACCAGTTTTGTTTAACAGAGCTTGAACGGCTTGCGCATAGAGTTTACCCAACAAGTGATCCATTTGACCAATGTCAACTAGGTTGGTTGATTGACCTAGGCAAACACTCAATAAGCGTTGCTTAAGCGAATTTGGAATTGGGTATTCATTGCTATCTAGTAAGTGAACTTGTTTGTGTTCAATCTCAACTAAAACAGTATCAATACCATCAAGGCTAGTGCCTGACATTATGCCAATGTATAACTCTCTATCACTCATGGAGATTTTTCGCTAACAGTCTCGTCTAGTCATTGTAAACTGAGAATAATCCTAATACCCTCGACTGCATAGCGAAATTAAGTGAGATGTGGAGTAACCATGGGACCGTTATGGCTAGATGTGGCTGGTTGTGAACTGACTGCTGAAGATAAAGAGATTCTTGAGCACCCAACGGTTGGTGGTGTGATTTTATTTGCCCGCAACTATCACGATAGTGAGCAACTACTGGCTTTGAACAAATCGATTCGTCAAGCGGCTAAGCGGCCAATTCTGATTGGTGTTGACCAAGAAGGAGGCCGTGTTCAGCGCTTTAAAGAAGGTTTCTCGCTGATTCCGGCAGCTCAAAAGTATGCTCAGTTTGATAATGGCGAGCAACTTGCGGAGCAAGGAGGTTGGTTGATGGCAGCAGAGTTGGTTGCTCATGATATTGATTTGAGCTTTGCGCCTGTTCTTGATAAAGGTTTTGCTTGTAAAGCGATTGGTAGTCGTGCGTTTGGTGATGACGTTGATAGCATAATCCGCCACAGTCTGGCTTACATGAAAGGGATGAAAGCGGTTGGAATGTCGACGACGGGTAAGCATTTTCCTGGTCATGGTGGTGTCGTTGCGGACTCCCATCTAGAAACCCCATTCGATAACCGAGACACTATCTTTGAACAAGATATGACGATTTTTAAAGCCCAGATTGAATCTGGAATTTTAGACGCAATGATGCCGGCGCATGTTGTCTTCCCTCACTATGATGATCAGCCTGCAAGTGGATCTGAGTACTGGCTTAAACAGATACTGCGTGAAAAACTAGGCTTTAAAGGCATTGTTTTCTCCGATGATCTGACAATGGAAGGTGCGTCGATCATGGGCGGCCCTGCAGAGCGTTCACATCAGGCATTGGTGGCTGGGTGCGATATGATTTTGGTGTGTAATAAACGTGACGCTCAGGTCGAAGTGCTAGACAATCTGCCTGTTATGGAAACCCCTCAAGCAAGTCGCTTATTGAAAACACAGAGCTTTAGCTTGTCTGAGCTACACAGCAGTGAACAATGGAAACAGGCTTCTGAGGCAATGAAGCGTATTGTTGACGCTTAATCTCGTAGCTCAATCAACGAGCCGCACATCAAGTGCGGCTTTTTGTTACTAGTGAAAACCCAGCATCTCTTTTAAAGTTTTCAAGTAACGTCTACTCACCGGAAGTGGATGGTCACTGACGGTGATAATTTCTGCTAGGCCGTTTTCGAGCAGTTTTATCTCTTTGATTGCTTTGATGTTAACCAAAAACTGGCGGTGACAGCGAACCAAAGGCGTTTTTTCTTCAAGTACTTTTAACGTCAGCTGAGATGTGGCTTTCTGTTCGTGGGTTTGAACGTGAACACCACTGATATCACTGTAGGCGAACTCAACTTCTTGAGTTGGAATGATAACAATTCGATTCAATCCAATGCATGGCACCTGATCTAAGCTGTGTGGGGTAATGGCAGCGAATTGCGAGCTGGTTGTTTGTCGAGACTTGAGCAATCTATTGACCGTTTTTTCCAAGCGGCAGGTATCGACAGGTTTAAGCAAATAGTCGAAGGCATTGTCTTCAAAAGCTTGCACAGCAAACTCATCATAAGCAGTGACAAACACCACTTTAGGCATGGTTTCAGGATCAAGCATTGCAAGCAGCTCTATTCCTGTTATCTGCGGCATTTGTATATCTAGAAATACCACGTCAGGCTTCAATTGGTTGATTTTCTTTAGCCCTTGAATCGCATTGCTGGCTTGGTCTATCACTTCAATATGGCCCGTTTCTTCGAGTAGCTCGGTCAGTTCCTCGCGAGCAAAAAGTTCGTCATCTATGACTAATGCCGAAAGCATGTTGATACCTTAATACGTGTTCTTGTTGGGAATGATAAAGCTCATCCGCGTAAATTGGTTGGGCTCAACTTCAATATTGAGAGCTGAGGTGCGGCCAAATTTGTTGCTTAGTCGTTTATCGACAATCTGCATTCCTAGGCCAACATGATCATCGGCTGGTGGCGTGTAACTGCCTGCGTTGTCTTCCACTATGATTTTTGATCCCGTCTGACTTATTTGACTGTAGATGTGAATCTTACCGCCTTCCAGTAGATTAGAAATACCATGCTTGATTGCGTTTTCAACCAGTGGTTGCAGGGTAAAGGTCGGTACTTTTCGAGTTAGCAGAGCCTCATTAATATCAATCGTTACTTCTAAGCGGTCGGTAAAACGTGCTTTCTCGATGGTGAGATAAGCATTGACATGAGCAAGTTCTTCTTTGAGCGTGACCGTCTCGATATCTTGCTTTAAGTTACTGCGAAAGAATTGCGAAAGGTGTTGAATAAGCTCCCGAGCTTTAGGTGGATCGCGCCTGATAACTGCACTTATCGTATTGAGTGCATTGAAGAGAAAGTGCGGGTTGACCTGAGCATGCAGCAGCTTAATTTCGGCTTGAGATAACAGGGTTTGTTTTTGCTGATAATCGCCAAACAGGATTTGGCTAGAGAGCAACTGAGCAATCCCTTCCGCCATCGACATATTGATGGTGGAAAAGAGCTTACGTTTGGGCTCATAAAGCTTAATGGTTCCGATGACCTTGTCGCCCGTGCGCAACGGGATAATCAGCGCAGAACCTAGCTTACAATCAGCGGAGATTGAGCATTGATAAGGCTTTTCGGTTCCATCCAAATAGATGATGTCATCTTGCTGAATGGCGTCCAAGGTGCTTTGTGAAGAAATGGGGGTATTAGGCTTATGATGATCATCGCCAATACCGACAAAGGCAAGGATCTTTTCGTCGTCGGTAATCGATACCGCGCCGACATTGGTCTCTTCATACACAATACGCGCGATTTTTTCGGCATTCTGCACATTAAAACCAGACGCTAGAATACCCACTGAACGTTCAGCAATATTCAGCGCGCGGCGGGAAAAGGTAGCGGAGTACTCTTCGAAGATGGTTTTTCTGTCTTGTAAAATACTCATAAATAGCGCCGCGCCAACCGAGTTAGCGATGATCATTGGCGCAGCAATCGCAGAAACCAAGGCATAGGCCTGATCAAACGGCTTGGCGACGATCAAAATGATCAGCATCTGGACGATTTCAGCCACTAAGGTAATTGCAAATACTACGCTTGGGTTGAATAGTTGGTCAGGTTTGTTCTTGCGTACAAAATAGATATGGAACAGGCCGCCAATAAGCCCTTCAGCAGTGGTTGAGATAGCGCAGGCGAGATCGGTAAATCCACCTAAGGTATAGCGATGCAGGCCGCCAGTCAGGCCAACAAAGAAGCCAACAACAGGTCCGCCAAACAATCCTCCCATGACTGCGCCAATCGCCCGTGTATTAGCGATTGCATCGTTAATCTGCAAACCAAAGTAGGTTCCCATAATACAAAATAGGGAAAACAGTACATAGACACTCAACTTGTGGCTAAGACGGTTAGATATATTGAGCAGAGGTAAAAAGATCGGTGTCTTGCTTAGCATATACGCCAACACTAAATAGACACACATCTGCTGTAGAAGAGAAAGGATAAGATCCATAGCGACTTAATCAGCGGGATTTAGGCTTATTTTAGTTAAGATCCCTCCCAGAAAACATGCTTATCTCGTGTTTTGGTGATAGAGATAACTAATTTATATATTGTAAATAATATTTTACATACCTGTTTTTTATTGTTTACACCTTGAAATCTAAATTGAGCCTGTTATTTTATGTTCATACCAACCTAGTTAACACGGATAGAACTGGGTGTAAAAAAAAATATACGGGTTAGAGTTATGCAAAAAAGTGAATTGAGCAATATTAATATTAGTGACGAACAAGTCCTTATTACACCTGAAGAGCTAAAAGCGAAGCTACCACTGAGTGATAATGCACGTCGTTTCATCCAAGAGTCTCGTCAAACCATTGCTGACATCATTCACAAGAAAGATCACCGACTCCTTGTCGTGTGTGGTCCTTGTTCAATTCATGATATCGAGGCAGCAAAGGAGTATGCTAAGCGTCTTAAAGCACTTTCAGAACAACTGAGTGACCAACTGTATATTGTTATGCGCGTATACTTTGAGAAGCCTCGTACAACTGTCGGCTGGAAAGGACTGATTAACGACCCACACCTAGATGGTTCGTTCGATATCGAGCATGGTCTGCATGTTGGCCGTGAATTGTTAGTTGAGTTGGCTGAAATGGAAATCCCACTCGCGACTGAGGCGCTGGATCCAATCAGCCCCCAGTACCTTGCCGACACATTCAGCTGGGCAGCAATTGGCGCTCGTACGACAGAATCACAGACACACCGAGAAATGGCAAGTGGCCTTTCCATGCCGATTGGTTTTAAAAATGGCACCGATGGTAGTTTAGCGACAGCCATTAATGCGATGCAGGCTGCCTCTTCAAGCCACCGTTTTATGGGGATCAACCGCGAAGGTCAAGTGGCCCTGCTGACCACTCAAGGTAACCCGAACGGCCATGTCATTCTTCGAGGTGGTAAACAGACGAACTATGATTCTGTATCGGTGACTGAATGCGAGCAAGACATGGCTAAGTATGGCTTAGAAGCTTCACTGATGGTCGACTGTAGCCACGCTAACTCTCGTAAAGATTACCGTCGTCAACCGTTAGTCGCAGAAGACGTCATCCACCAAATCCGTGAAGGCAACAAATCTATTATTGGTTTGATGATTGAAAGCCATATCAATGAAGGCAACCAATCTTCAGATATTCCTCTCAATGAAATGCAATACGGCGTATCTATTACCGATGCGTGTATCAATTGGGATACAACTGAGGCACTATTACGTCATGCACATGAAGAGCTAGTCCCTTTCCTAGAAGATCGCTTAAAAGGGTAAGTAGAAGGAGTATCAATGGCAGTTGAATTGAATGAATTGCGTGATCAGATAGACGCAGTTGATAAGCAGATTCTGGATTTGTTAGCACAGCGACTTTCTTTGGTTGAGAAGGTTGGCGAAGTAAAAAGCGAGCATGGTTTACCAATCTATGCACCGGATCGCGAGGCAGCAATGCTTGCGTCTCGTCGTGAAGAAGCAGAGAAAAAAGGCGTACCGCCGCAGCTGATCGAAGACATTTTGCGCCGCACTATGCGCGAGTCATACGCCAGTGAAAAAGATTCAGGCTTTAAGTGTCTCAACCCAGAATTACGTTCTGTTGTTATTGTTGGTGGTAACGGTCAACTAGGTGGATTGTTTGGTCGTATGTTCAAACTATCTGGCTATGACGTCAAAGTGCTAGGCAGTAAAGATTGGCACCGCGCAGATGAACTGCTAAAAAATGCCGGTATGGTGGTTATCACTGTTCCAATTCATTTGACTGAAGGCGTAATTGAGAAGCTAGATCAACTCCCTGAAGACTGTATCTTGTGTGACTTAACCTCGATTAAATCGAAACCATTGCAAGCGATGCTCAAGGTACACAAAGGCCCAGTTGTCGGCTTACACCCTATGTTTGGCCCAGATGTGCCAAGCTTAGCGAAGCAGGTCATTGTTTACTGTGATGGACGCGGTGAAGAGCATTACCAATGGCTGTTGAAGCAGTTCTCTATCTGGGGAGCGAGCTTAAGTCAGATTGACGCCAGTGAGCATGACCACGGTATGACTCTGATTCAAGCGCTTAGACACTTTACTTCGTTTGCTTACGGTCTACACCTAAGCCGAGAGAACCCTAACATCGACAAGCTACTTCAGCTTAGCTCACCTATTTACCGTTTAGAGTTGGCAATGGTCGGTCGTTTGTTTGGGCAAGATCCTAACCTGTACGGTGATATTATTCTCTCTTCTCAAGAGAATATCGACATGATCAAACGTTTCCATCGTTGTTTTGGTGAAGCGTTGGAGATTCTAGATGGCAATGACAAACAAGCATTTGTCGACAGCTTTGATACCGTCAGTGATTGGTTTGGAGATTACTCGAAGCAGTTCCTTGATGAGAGCCAAAATCTATTGAAGCAGGCGAATGATTCGATTCACCGTGGCTAGATAGCCTCTATTTACTTGAATGAAAAGAGCGACCAGACGGTCGCTCTTTTGCTATCGGTGTGTCATTACTGAACTGCGAGGGGCTCTTGGTCATTTTTTACTGTTCTGACGGAGCTATCTTGGTAAGGATTGTTGGTCAAGTTAACTTGTAGTCTGACGGTGTCATCAATCAGTTTAACCAGTGGCGCCCATTTCACCTTTTTTTCTTTTTCAAACAGGTAGTTAAAGTTTTCTGGTGTCCAGTCCATGGTATATTGCGGATTAAGTGCACGACCAAGGAAGCGCACTTCATAGTGTAAATGTGGGCCAGTCGAATTGCCTGAGTTACCACAGGTAGCAATCACATCGCCTTTACTGACAAACTGACCGCTGCGAACCTGAAACTTATGCAGGTGAGCGTAGGAACTCATAAAACCAAATGAATGACGAACAGTTAAGAAATTGCCGAAGCCTTTTTTACTTGGTCGGACTGTTTCAACGACGCCATCTGCGGGGGCATAAATCTCTTCACCACGCTTACAGGTCAGATCGATACCTGTATGGGTATGTCGTTTTCCTGTTATAGGGTTAGTGCGTCGGCCAAATGAAGAAGAAATGCGTTCATAGCTCATTGGTGTGTCGTTAGGTATCAGACGAAACATAGTTGCACGCACCGCGGAATCTACTGCGGCAGCATCGATACGGTTTTCTAAGCTTGAATCATCAAACGTTTCATTCGCTAACCCAAGTACTGACTCCACATCATATACGCGCTTGCCTAAGACTTGGATCTGATTGCGTTTTGCTTCCAGTTCTTGAGAAAGGGAGTGAGTAGTATCGACCTGCTCTGCATAAAGCATCTCAAGTTCGCTAAGTTTAGTGCGTAGAGATTGTTCTTGATGCCACTGATTGTAGCCATAACCTGTTGCCACAATTAGACAACCCGCGGCAAAGGCAATAAAGGCAAACAGTTTTTTTCTTGAAACATCAAAATGTTGTATCCCCGATGAGTTGGGGATAGAAATGGTTATTTTTTTCGACATAAATTAGCTAAATTAGGTGTATTCACCTAAATCGGAGAGGTGCTCGATATCCCTGTGCAACAGGTCATCATCACCTACGTTTAATTCAACTAATCGCTTCAAATGCCCGATACTCTCAATATCAATATGATCAATGCTAAGACGAATCACATTGTTATTAAGCCCAACAATGTTTCCTACAAGTTGGATCGTGACATCACTTCCTGCAAGCGAAAATTCAACATCTACTTGTTTATTCATGTCGAGCAAGTTTGACTGATCGCTAGTGACTAATAGTCCATGCAGCGACAAATCACATACCAAAGCGTTAACCTGGGTGGATTCTTGAGTCAGTGTTGCTTGAGCTTGATAAACAATGCGCGAAAAACGACGACGTTCGATCATAATCTTCTCTCTATATTTCAACTCATAAGAGTAACAAAACAAAAGTGGCTACTATGCGCGGTTGTTCGCATTCTTCGCTTTAATCAATACCAGAAGTTATCTGTATTGTGAGCTATACAATGAAGGCCGCTAATATTAGCGGCCTTTGCACAAATTTCAAGCGTATTTACTTAGCGATACGTTTGTATTTGATGCGATGTGGTTCCGCAGCCTCAGGGCCGAGCGTCTTCTTCAGCCACTCCATGTATTCAGTATAGTTACCTTCGTAGAAGTTAACTTGACCTTCATCGCGGTAGTCGATGATGTGTGTTGCAATACGGTCTAGGAACCAACGGTCGTGCGAGATAACCATGGCACAGCCTGGGAACTCAAGCAGCGCTTCTTCTAGCGCACGTAGCGTTTCAACATCAAGATCGTTGGTCGGTTCATCGAGCAACAATACGTTGCCACCCGCTTTTAGAAGCTTAGCAAGGTGAACACGGTTTCGCTCACCACCAGACAACTCACCGATCACTTTCTGTTGATCTGAGCCTTTGAAATTAAAGCGCGAACAGTAAGCACGAGCTGGAATTTCAAAGTTGTTGATCTTGATGATATCCGCACCTTCAGAGATCTCTTGGTAAACGGTTTTCGAGTCATCCATTGAATCACGGAACTGATCAACCGACGCCAGCTTCACAGTTTCACCCATCTCGATAGAGCCAGAGTCAGGTTGCTCTGTTCCGCTTAACATCTTGAATAGCGTTGATTTACCCGCACCGTTAGCACCGATGATGCCGACGATAGCACCTTTAGGCATGCTGAATGAAAGGTCATCAATCAGTACGCGGCCATCGAACGACTTAGTTAGGTTATTTACTTCAATAACCTTATCACCTAGACGCTCGCCTGGTGGGATGAATAGCTCGTTGGTTTCGTTACGTTTCTGACGATCGCCGCTTTGTAATTCTTCAAAGCGCGCCATACGTGCTTTAGATTTTGACTGACGACCTTTAGGGTTTTGACGAACCCATTCAAGTTCTTTCTCAATTGTCTTTTGACGTGCTTTCTCTTGAGATGCCTCTTGCTGAAGACGAGCATCTTTCTGCTCAAGCCAAGAAGTATAGTTACCTTGCCATGGAATACCTTCACCACGGTCAAGTTCAAGAATCCAGCCAGCAGCATTGTCTAGGAAGTAGCGGTCGTGGGTAATCGCCACAACAGTGCCTGTGTAGTCAACAAGGAAGCGCTCTAACCAAGCTACTGACTCAGCGTCAAGGTGGTTGGTTGGTTCGTCTAGTAGCAACATGTCTGGCTTCGAAAGAAGTAAACGACAGATAGCAACACGGCGACGTTCACCACCAGATAGATGTTCGATCTTCTGATCCCATTCAGGAAGACGCAGCGCATCTGCAGCACGCTCAAGCGCATTCTCTAGGTTGTGGCCTTCTTTCGCTTGGATCAGGGCTTCAAGCTCACCTTGCTCTTTGGCTAGTGCATCGAAGTCAGCATCTGGTTCTGCGTAAGCCGCGTATACTTCGTCGAGGCGCTTCATTGCACCGGCAACATCGGATACCGCTTCTTCTACGATTTCACGAACCGTTTTCGATTCGTCTAGCACTGGCTCCTGCGGTAGGTAACCGACATTAAGGCCCGGTTGCGGACGTGCTTCACCATCGATATCAGTGTCGATACCCGCCATGATACGTAGTAGTGTTGATTTACCCGCACCATTGAGGCCCAAAACACCGATTTTCGCGCCTGGGAAGAAGCTTAGAGAGATGTCTTTAAGAATTTGTCGCTTTGGTGGCACAATTTTGCTCACACGCGACATGGTATATACGTATTCAGCCATTGCCGATCGTTCCTAAATAGTCAATTCACGTAAAAGGCTATTTTATACTAACCGAGCTAAGTTTGTTACCAGAGAAAGCGAGACACTGAAATAGATTCGTTTTGCTGATGATTTACTAATCAATAATTGGCTCAAAGCAAGCTAAATGTCACAGTTATGTGAATTTATTATTATTTACATCTGCGGGCTTTACAGCGCTGATTACAATAAGCATTAATAGGCAACACCATAGATTTCTAATCTCAGGATGAGACTAATATGACGCTGACTTTTCTCAAGTCGCTGCATCGTCTTCCTTCATCGATTTTGTTTGTTTCTTCGATGGTTTGCAGCGCAAGTTTTGCCACATCAGCAGTGGCTTTTGAACTCCAACAACAGCGAGACTTATACGATCAAGCTCAGTCAATGCTTGATGAAAAACACGTCTCTCAGTATAAAAAACTCAGACCTAAAATCGCGGACTATCCTCTCACGCCTTATATCGACTATCGTAGCTTTCTGGTCGATATTGGCGAGCGAACACCTAGTGAAGTGGAGCAGTTTATTGCTCGGCATCGTTCTTTCCCTTTTTCAAACCGAATGCGAGCGCCGTATATCGATGCGCTGGCAAGGAAAGGCAAATGGCAGACCCTGTTAGAGTTCCAAACTGAGGAGCCAAGAGGAGAAACCTATCAATGTTATTACTACAATGCTCATGCCAAAGCCGGTGATAAAAAAGTGGCGTTTGCAGGGGCTAAAAAACTGTGGTTGTCAGGACACAGTATTGCTGATGCGTGTGACCCACTATTTGAAGCCTGGGATAACGCGGGGCTTAAAACAGACCAGCTCGTACTCGAACGCATGTTATTGGCGTTTGAGGCACGAAATGGCAGCTTAATGAACTACCTAAAGAAACAAATCAATTCCAAGCCTGCGAAACGCCAGGCTGAAGAGATGAAAGCTGTGTTTAGCAAGCCAGAATCGGTTGAGGCGTTTGCCAAAAAACATAAAGTGACAGACTTTTATCAAACGCAAACAAAATTGGCTTTGAAAAAGTTAGCGCGTAAAAATGTGGAAATGGCGCAGAAACAGTTTGCCGGTGTTGTCAAAGGGCAACATTTCGATAAAAAGACGGCACAGCATCTTGCTGACTATATCTCTTTTCGCTTAATCAACACAGATTCAGAATCGTTGGCTAAGTGGCGTGATGAGAAAATTGTCACCTCTTCTAGTGTGCCGTTGATAGAGCGCCGAGTCCGTCTTGCGATTCAATATGCGGATTGGCAAGGCGTTGAAGGTTGGATAGCAGAGCTACCTCAAGACAAGCAACAAAGTTTGCGTTGGCAGTACTGGCTTGGGCGTAGTGAAATCGCACAAGGCGACCGTCATTCAGGCCAGAAGCGGATGGAGTCTCTCATCGGCCAACGTAACTTCTATAGTGTTGCTGCAGCAAAAGAACTTAAACGTTCTATCAAGTACCCAACTTCAGTCATCGCGCTCAACCAAGATATGATTAAACAGTATCGAGTAGAGCTAGTACGTATCGAAGAGTTAATTGACCGCGATAAAATTGCCGCAGCGAAAAGTGAGTGGCGTTGGTTGCTGGAGCGGGCTGAAAAGTCACAAAAAGAGATGTTAGCAGCCTATGCTTCATTCAAAGGTTGGCATCACTTGACGGTGGCCGCGAGTATTGAGGCCAAGATGTGGGATAACTTAGCCGTTCGATTCCCAGTAGCCCACCGTTGGTGGTTTAACTTCTACGGAGATAAACACAGCATAGATCCGATCACGTTAATGTCTCTCGCTAGGCAAGAGAGTGCGCTCGATATTGAAGCGAGATCGCCAGTTGGCGCGCGCGGGATTATGCAAATTATGCCATCGACGGCGAAGTATACCGCGAAGAAATATAAGATTGATTATCAAGGATACAAAGATCTCTACCAAGTGGGTAAGAACATTGAAATAGGCAGTCACTATCTCGATGGCTTACTCAAACGCTACGATAACAATCGAATTTTCGCCTTAGCTGCGTATAATGCAGGTCCTCATCGAGTGAAAACTTGGCGTGAAAGAACGCAAGGAAAACTAGATGCTTATGCGTTTATCGAGGCCATTCCGTTCAAAGAAACTCGCGGGTATGTACAAAACATCCTGATGTTTGAAACTTATTATCGCGAGGTACTCGGTGTTGATGGAGCCTTCTTAAACCCGCATGAGCTGAACGCGAAATATTAGCGAGCACCGAATAGATGTCTTTGGAACCTGAGTATAAAGAGTGGCAACAGGTCTTAGACCTGATTGAACATAGTACAGAGTCGCAGCAACACCAGATGTTGTTGACCATGTTATTGACGCCAGATGAGCGTGAAGCGCTTGTCGCACGAATCAATATTTTTCGTGAATTGCTAAAAGGTGAGTTGTCGCAAAGACAAATTAGCCAAATGCTAGGTGTTGGTATTGCAACCATCACTCGCGGCTCAAATGAGCTTAAGTCAAAAAGTGAAGATGAAAAACGGCAAATTGCTGCTTTACTAGAAACGAAATAAGGATGCCTCGGCATCCTTATGTTTTGTTTATAGATTCGCTGGGAAGTGGTCAGGGTTGGCAAATGGAATTAAAGCCAGGATCAAAGCTTGGTGATAGACCGAGCTACGAGTGAGCAGGTTATGGGTGAGTAAACCTATCGCCCCGCCTTTCTGTTTGATGTTCTCAGTCTTAAACACTTCATCCATCACATCGCCAAGCTCGTTGGCGTGTTGAAGCTTGTCGATAACCACAGCTGGCAACATCAAACTTGCCGAACGAGATTCACCGCGTTGAGTTTGTGATTCAATGATCATCCAAGCGAAGGTAACAGAGCCTTCAATACCTGCTTCCAATCCCACATAGTAGTCGCCATTCGGGTGCTCAGCTTTCGCATTGGCGACGCGGTTGAGTGCGCCTGCATGAGTCTCTTCATTCGACATCGGCTGATCAGCGACACCACTATCGACACTCACTCCAGAAAAATGAAATGTTTGCTGGGGGAACGTGGCTTCAAATGCACTTTTTACTGCGTTGATCTTTGCGGGGTTAAGCGACGCTACAATAACCGTCTTCGCCGACATTGATATTTCCTTTAGGGTCTGTGTGGACAAAATTTAATTGCGAAAGTGAAAGCGGTGGAGATAGATGATAGCCCTGCATATAGTCACATTTGTTCTCTGCCAGCCAGCGGTGCATCTCTTCTGATTCAATTCCTTCCGCGGTGACCATCATAGATTGAGAGTGACAAAGGTCAACTAAAGGTTTCACTACCTGGTGATTATTGGTTTTAATCAAGGTCTCCAAGAACTCACGGTCAAATTTAATCTTTTGTACAGGGTATTCCACTAATTGAGTAATAGAGGTATAGCCGGAACCAAAATCATCAATGGTGAGTTTAAAGCCCATTTGAGCCAGTTCATGAAGGAGTAAATAACTTTGCGAGTCGGAGGCGAAAGTTTCGGTAATCTCAAAGTCAATCAAATTCGGTTGAATCGGATACTGCGCCATCAACGTCTGGATATCTGCCGCAAGTTGTAACGAATCCAGTTCCGCAGACGATAAGTTAATCGATAGTTGAATTGGGTTGTCAAAGCTTTCTTGTAGCTGTTGGAAGTCAATAAAAGCCTGTCTAATAACCCAACGGTCTATGGTACCAAATAGGCCAATTTGCTCTGAAATTGGAATAAACTCGCTAGGGGTTACTTTACCCAATTTAGGCGAGTCCCAGCGAAGTAGGGCTTCAACCCCTTTGATCTTCTTACCTGCACGATCATAGTAAGGCTGATAGAGCAATGTGAACTCGTTTTCTAGATCGCCTTTTCTTAAAGCTCGCTCTACTTGAGTGCGTCGACGAACAATTTCATCCAGTTCTTTGGAATAATGGGCGATTTGGTTTTTACCCGCGCGCTTAGCTTGATACATAGCGGTATCTGCGTGAGAGAGTAACTTGGCTAAATCCACCCCATCGTCAGGGTAAGAGGCGATGCCAATGCTTGCCGTTATTGGGAAACGACCAATTGAGGCATTGGTATGATTCTGAATAGGGTCCAATACGGACTGTGCCAATACATCGGCGAAGGTACCTGCCTTATTCGCTGCAATAAAGATGGCAAATTCATCACCAGATAACCGAGAAGCCAGCGACTTAATGCCATATTTAAGCTCGCTTTCTAAACTGATCGTTTTGATATGTTCAGCAAAGTTGACCAGTAAAGAGTCACCAACGTGATGACCATATTTATCATTCACATATTTGAAGTTATCGAGGTCGATATACAAAATCCAAGCGTGGCTGTAGTTAAATTTGTTGGCCAAGGTGCGCTCAACGTAGATCTGAAACTGGTAGCGATTCGCAAGTTGGGTTAGGTGGTCATTTTCAGCCATCGCTTTGGTTTTTTGATAGCTAGAGTTGAGTTCTTTATACATGTCATAGAAACGCGCCGATAAACGGCCAATTTCGTTATCACTTTGAAGTATTTCAATATTGGCGCGTTTACGCAGTTCGACTTCTCTCAACTGGCGATCTAGGTGCGTAATCGGTTGAATAACGTGGCGGTAAAGTAAGAACAAAAGAATCAGCACAGTTGCTAAAGAAGAGACCCCAAATGACAACATGAGGCGTTGTTCGATCTTGGCCAGTTTTTGTGTTGTAAGGTATTGCGCGGGATCGAGGACAGCATATAAGCCTGACATGAGTTCCACAGATTGAGTTAATCCTGATTTGATAATCGGCTCTGCAGAGAAAAAGATGCTGCTGTCGTTGTCGAATTCAAGAATATGTTTTAGTTGATCGAACTTCTCCAACGAAAGAGAAACAACAATAAAGAATACCTGATCTTTGTTGTAGCTAAGTGGTGAGACTAGTGTACTGTCATCCAAAACGTCATAACGAATGAGGATACTTTGGCCCTGATAACTTTTGGCAAACCCAGTATGGCTCATCTGGCCAGTTGTTTGATAAGTATGCTGCACATATTGACGAACATTGTCATCCAGGGCTGAAAAGGGATCGTTTTGGTTGTCAGCATAAAAGCGTACTTTGTGCTGACTGTCGACGATAGCTACCGCAATGTCATCCTGCTTACTAGGTTGCAGGTTTTCTATGGTGGTTTGCAGGTTTTCTATTAATTTCATCTCTCGATAAGGGTTCTCTGGCTGGCCAAAGTAGTGACGGATAATGTCGCTTTTGGTTAACGTTAGAGAGTAGCTATTGATCAAAGCCATTGATTGACGAAAGTGACCAGCTAGCTTTTCCATTGAGAGTTGAAGATAACTTTGCTCGCGCTTTATCAGTGCGTCTTTTTGATTGAAGTAGATGCTATAGCTAGAGATAACAGCACTCAACAAAATGACAGGCGCAACGAGTAATAATACTCTAGTGTTTAGCTTCATGACGTTTAAGTATTTGGTTAATTATTTTTGCTCTTAGGCTTATATTTTCTGCAGAGAGTTCGCTATCTATGCGCGCGTTTTTTATTCTGTCTGCAGGTGGGAACAATGATGCATCATTTAAGTACCAATCGGGCAGTAGTTTCGTAGCACTTAAATTCGGAGTAGCGGCTTTGATATCGATTGCATTTGTTGCAGCCACTTTGGGAGACATAAGGTACTCTAAAAAGGCAAATGCTTGCTCTTTCTTTTCTGAATGATTGGTGATCGCCAAACAATCTACCCACAGAAATAACTCACCTTCAGGTATCACGTAGTCCCATTTATCTTGCTTGAACGAGCGGTTTAATGAGTATTGGTCTCCGCTGTAGGCCAACGTCATTTGCATTTGATTGATATTTTCTTGGCTACGAACGTAGCTCAGAATGTACTCATAAGTTAGAACCTTTTCGCTAAATTTAATCATGGCAGGATATGCGGCTTGTAGCTGTTTAGGGTCTTCCGTCGTTGGCGAAATGCCTAGGCTGTATAAGACGGGCAAAAAACTTTCCACACTGTCGTTGATCATTCCAATCTTGCCGAACAGCTCTCGGGGAGGATCGACAAATTCTTGCCATGTGGCGGGCGGTTGTGCAATTTTATCTTTACGATAAGCAATCCCCACCGTTCCCCAGAAGTAAGGCACGGCATATTGACCACATGCTCGATTCCATTTGGGGTCGTTGTTTGAGCGATTTTTTAGGCCGGATAAGTCTTCAAATGAACCAAGTCGCCCATAGATCTGTGCCGAGACATTATCCAAAACCACGACATCAAAGGGTAACTGAATACTCTTCATCATCAACAAGCTACGCTCATCGTCATTGTCAAAGTGTGAGAGTGTAAGTGAAGTGCCGGACTTATTTTCCCAACCAGAATGAACATGGGGTGAGAGGGTGTCTTCCCACATGTAGATATTCAGTCCTGTTTCTTGAGCGATAACGGTTGAGTTGAATAGGGCGAGTAAAGATAAGAACGAAGCTCTCATACTGACTAAGAGGTACCTTATAAGACAAATAAGAAATGTACTGCTTATCAGAGTCAGTTTAGTAAGGGCTGACACAACACTAATATGCAACTAAATATCCTGCGATATTAAGAATATTAATAAATTGTGTCAGCTACTAAGTGGTATTTATTTGAGCTATGTAGATATATTTATTGCAGTTTTACTTGCGTCGGTTTCACATTTTCACTTGGATAGCAGCCAAGGACCTTAAGATGTTTTGTGATCTTAGTAAGTTCATGAAGCGCTTGTTGCATTGATTGCGAGTCGAGGTGAGCTTCTAGATCCACATAGAACATCTCTTCCCAAGGGTTGCCCATGATTGGGCGCGACTCAAGTTTCGTCATGTTGATACCATAACGTTGCAGAACCAATAGCGTTTCAACGAGCGAACCTGCTTGTTGTGATGTCGACATAATTAAGGTGGTCTTTGCTGGGATTTGCGCTGACACCTCGACAGGCTTGCGCGCAACCACGATAAAGCGAGTGTGGTTTTCAGTTTGGTTGGCGATATTACTCTGGATAGGCTGCAAGCCGTAAAGTTTACCACTTGACGCATTACCTATCGCTGCGACATCAGAGCGATTCATTTGCTTAACTTTCTGCATTGCGTCCGCTGTGCTTGCGCAAGACTCAAGCTTTACTCCATCAAGTTTGCTCAAAAACTCACTGCATTGAGCATGGGGTTGAGGGTGTGAATAGAGAGTCTTGATCTCTTCTAAGCGCAGTTCTGATGGAGCCACTAAGCAGTGCTCAATCGGGAGAGTTAGCTCACCAACGATATAGAGGGTTGTATGCTGAAGTAGATCGTAGACTTCGTTGATTGAACCTGAGCTGGTATTCTCGATCGGTAATACACCAAAATCAGCATGACCTGACTCAACGGTATGTGTCACTTCTTTAAAATGTTCGCAGTTTAGTTCGATGAGTTCAGTGTTCTTACGGCTAAAGTACTCGCGACTTGCCAAGTGCGAGTATGAACCTTTTGAGCCAAGGAAAGCGACACGAGCTAGCGGCTTACGGCTCAATTCCGGATTGGCTAGGTTTTGCAGGTAAGACTGCTGTAGAAGCACTGAATCTTCAATAATGGTATGGAATAACTTAGTGATGTACTGAGCGTCAAGCTGATACTTTTGATGACCATTATTAATGAGTTTGACCAACAGTTGCTGCTCACGATCAGCATCGCGTACCGGTTTAGAGGTTTGTACTTTGCTTTTCGCTACTTCAATACTCATTTGGCGGCGCTCAGATAGCAACTGGAGGAGTTGGTCATCCAGTTCATTTAAACGCTGTCGAATTTCTTCAAGTGAGTATTTTTGGTCAGTCATCCTGGTATTCCTTATAAAAAAAGCCTCCCTTTGGGAGGCTTTCTGTTCGTTTTTGACTTATCTTTCGAAAACGAGAGAGCCTCCAAGCTTAGTGGAGAAAAAAGAAGTCAAAAAAGAACAGAGTAGGTTGGTGCATATTAATCAACTAAGTAGTAAACCCTTGAACACAATAAGCAACAGCTTATGGGGCGTCAAGCAAAAAAATAGCGCCAATCGGCGCTATTTTTATAATCCTCTTATTTTGGTTTTATTCTACTTCTTCTTCAAGCTCTGGCTTCTCTGTACGACGTGCTTCTGGCTTGTGGCGTAGTTTGTTTAGCTGACGTTCTAGTTTCTGTTCTACCTCGTTAACGGCAGCGTATAAATCTTCGTGAGTAGCGGAGGCAATTAGTTGTCCTTTCGGTACGGTAATCACAGCTTCAAATTTCTTTTGTTTATTTGGCTCCTCGCTGAAGCTTGCCTGACAACCAATAATGTCTACTTGCCATTTTTCTAGTTTTTTAAACTTGCTCTCAATGTGATTGCGGATTGCAGAGGTGATGTCGATATTCTTACCAGTGATGTTTACTTTCATAAATGTTTTCCTCTGTGTCATCCCTCATGGGTTAACTCCAGATTACGTATTCAAGGGTAAAATAATGTGATCTCAATCACTCTTCGGTGGGTGTTTTTAGGCATTGAAATTAAACGTGATCTATCTCAAATAGTCTGCCGATAGAGAGTCGAAAAAGCTTGTGTCAGCAAAAAATCTCATTAGATTGGGAAAGGTAACCAGCTAAAATTCAACTGTTTTTTAGGGGCTTTGTACGACCTGATAAAAACACTTGATTGCAAATTGACCAGCGGAAAAATGTGAATTAAATTCCATTTCTTATTCCGGTCCAATTCCCGCTGTTTTTTCCTATCGAATCTTAGTTTTATTGTTCTTGTGCGGTGTTGTGCGCGGCTTGATTTTCTCTTAACAGTTTCAAAGAATTGAGTTGTTTGTAGATGATGAAGTAGCGATTGATGTTAGACACATAGTGAACGGGCTCTCTACCAATATTTCTACGGGCCATGATTTCTACATTCCGGAACCACTTATTGGGGTCGTAACCATTTTGTTGTGCAAGACGGCGCATTTTTCGGATATTTGCAGGGCCAGCGTTATAGGCTGCAAGTGAGAAATAGACCTGATCTTCTGGCAAGATGTCCTGCTGGCTAAAATAGCGATCTTTAATAAACCGCATGTACTTTACACCGGCATGAATATTGTTATCGACTTGGTAAATATCCGGAATATTGACGTTGGGATCTTTTGCCGTACTTGGCAGAACTTGCATTACGCCTACTGCGCCCTTATGAGATACCTTACTTTGATCGAGCCCTGATTCCTGAAAACCTTGGGCAGAAATCATTAAAGAGTCGAAACGGTATTGGTCTGAATACAGCTCAAATATTGGTGTTAGGGATTCAAGTTTATTAATGTGGTTAGGGTTCAAAATACGCTTAAGCCACGTCGTGCTGCCAAGGTATTTCCCATAGATAACGTTGCCGAGTAAGGTGCCTGAACGATAGTCTTTAAGATATTGATTAACGAAGGCTTCAAGTTTAGGGCTATTCTTTCGCATTGCCCAAGCGATCTGTCCTTCTTTACGTAACGGGATCTGCGCGTGAACTTGAATGCTCTCCATCACCTTTAACCACAATTCCGTCTTATGGCTATCGAGTATAGTGGCGGGTATATGTCCTTGGTTAACCATCTCTACCAATTCATAATCCTGCAAGGTTTCTTCAATAAATCGAATCGTAACGGGCTGCAAAGATTGGCTGTCTAATTCCTTGTTGAGTTTCTGTAAACTCTCGAAATAACTGGAGCTTGCTCGTACCCAGATTTCTTGCCCACTTAATTGATGCAAAGAGGTAATAGGTTCGATGGCATTATGGGTGACAAGTAACTCTTGAACACCTTTCAAAACAGGTGCGCTAAAGTCGATTTTTTCTCGCCTAGATTGAGTAATGGTTAGGTTGGCAACGGCTAAGTCTCCGTAACCTTGCTCAAGAGATGGGATCAATTCGTCGCGGTGGACCGGAATAACTTGCAGGTTAAAATACGAGGACCGTTGCCTTAGCTCTTTTTCGAAATGGTATAGAAGCTCAGCAAGTATACCTTTGGGTTTACCACCTTCGACATAGTAGAAGCCTAAATCAGCGGCGACCAGAACTCGGATAACTCCTTTTTTTTCGAGTGCGGGAAGATCACCAAAGTAAGGCTGCTTTTTCAATGGCGATAAAGAAAGAGCTTGAGCGTATTGAAGTGAAAGGGCTAATAATAAGATTGAAACAACGGCTCGCAGCATGACTGACCTCTAAACAACATTGATTAAAATGTAGTTGCTAAATGGTAGTGGTGCCAAAAAGAGATACAAAAAAGCGCCTGCAAATGTGAAGGCGCTTTTTCTATTAAATTAGCAAGTTACTCGGGGTTGAGTTCAATCAGTTCTTCCGTTCGCTTCACGGCATCTTCAAGTCCAAGCTGTTGGTAGGCTTCAAGTTGAATCTCTAAAGACTTGCGTGCTGCTTCTGTATCTGGATACGTTTTCTGTAGCTCTTGAGTGCGATTGATCGCTGCAATCCAAGCTTCACGGCGTAGATAAAAATCAGCGGTAGCCAAATCGTAATTTGCTAAGCGATTCTTAAGAGCATACATACGTTTTTGCGCATCTTCAGCATAAGGGCTAGTCGGGTAGCGCTCTAGCAGTTTTTTAAAGTCAGCAAAAGCTTTCTTAACCGGTTCAGGATCGCGGTCGCTACGATCCATGTTAAACACGTCGTGCATAAAGTTACGATCTTGCGCCATATGCGTAAGGCCACGCATATACAATACCCAATCTAGTTTTTCATGGGTTGGGTTAAGGCGCATAAAGCGTTCAATCGTTGCTAAACCTAAGGCTAGATCATCGTTTTTGTAGTAAGCGTAAATGAGGTCAAGTTGCACCTGTTCTGAGTAAGCACCAAACGGGTAGCGAGAATCTAGCGCTTCCAGTTTGCTAATTGCCGTCAGCCAGTTGCCACTTTGAAGCGAAACCTGTGCTTCTGAGTAAAGCTCAGATGGCGGCACATCTGGTACAACTTCTTCGCTGCTAGAGCAGCCTACCAGTACAGATAATGCCAACAAGCCAGATAAAGTATGCTTTTTCATATCAGGATTCGATTCCTTGAGATAAATATTTCTGTTGCTTCCGTTACTTTCTATCCTGTAACAGATACAATGTCCAAATAGTATATTTTTCCACAGTAGTGGCAATTAGTCTCTCATTTTTAAAAAAAGTTCGATATGGCTCAGCAGATTGAATTAACAAATACAGTAAAAGATAGCCAATTAGGTCAGCGTTTAGACCAAGCTATCGCCGAATTATTCGCCGACTTCTCACGTTCACGCCTCAAAGAGTGGCTTCTGAATGGTAAAGTTCAAGTAAACGGAGAGGTCATCACTAAGCCACGCACCAAAGTAATGGGCGGCGAAGAGATTACTCTGCAAGCGGAACTTGAAGATGAAGAGCGTTGGGAAGCGCAAGATATCCCTCTTGATATCGTTTATGAAGATGACGATATTATGGTGATCAATAAACCGCGAGGTTTCGTGGTTCACCCAGGAGCAGGTACACCAGATGGAACCGTGTTGAACGCATTGTTACATCATTATCCTGATATCGCTGAAGTTCCGCGGGCGGGTATTGTGCATCGTCTTGATAAAGATACAACGGGCTTGATGGTGGTAGCCAAGACGGTACCGGCACAAACACGCCTAGTTCGTGCATTACAGAAAAAGCGCAACTTTGTTCGTGAGTACGAAGCAATCGCTATTGGCCGTATGACGGCTGGTGGTCGAGTTGAACAGCCAATTGGTCGTCACTCTACTAAGCGAACGCTAATGGCAGTTAGCCCTATGGGTAAGCCTGCTATAACTCATTATCGAGTCGCAGAGCATTTTCGCGAGCACACTCGTATTCGCTTGCGCCTTGAAACTGGTCGTACTCACCAGATCCGCGTTCATATGTCTTATTTGCAGCACCCACTATTAGGTGATACTGCGTACGGTGGCCGCGCGCGGATACCAAGTGGTGCTTCACAAGAGTTGGCGGAACAAATCCGAGCTTTTGATCGTCAGGCTCTACATGCTGTTATGCTTAAGTTTGAGCATCCAATTACAGGTGAAGAAGTGGAGTTTCATGCGCCAGTGCCAGATGACATGGTAGAGATGGCGGAAGCACTGCGCCAAGATACTCGCGAGCACGGATTAGAAGACGAGTTTTAGTTCTATGGAGATGATCGTTCCTAATTGGCCTGCAGCAAAACAGATAAAAGCCTTCTCTTCAACACGAGTAGATGGCTTTTCTACTGGTGTGTATCAAGGTTTGAACCTAGGCACGCATGTTGGGGACGAGAACTCAAAGGTGGAACAAAATCGTCTAAGGCTCATAGAGCATGCAAAAATGCCCAGTACGCCAATTTGGTTGAATCAAACTCATTCTACGCTAGTTGAAGAAGTGAATGATCCAACCAATCAACTATTGGATGCTGATGGAGTGTTCACTTCTTGCTCTAATATAGTCTGTTCGGCTATGACGGCGGATTGTTTGCCTGTGCTGTTAACCAATGTTCAGGGAACGCAAGTTGCGGCGGTACATGCTGGGTGGCGCGGCTTAGCCAGCGGTATCGTTGAAACTGCGGTTGAAAAGTTCGACGGTGAAGTGATGGCTTGGATCGGACCCGCTATCGGTGCGCGCGCGTTTGAAGTAGGTAAAGATGTTGTCGATGCATTTGTTTCTGTAGATGCAAATGCGATGAAGGCATTTATTCCACGTGAGCAAGATGGAAAGTGGCTCGCTAATATGAATCAATTGGTTACGCAGCGGTTGCACCGAGTTGGGGTGGATCAAGTCTATTACAGCGACCTATGTACTTATAGCGACGCTGAACTTTTTTACTCTTATCGCCGCGATGGAGTCACTGGGCGCCAAGCAACATTTATCTGGATAGAAAATTAATCGTCTGTTTTCATAGCGGAAACAGAGACTCTCCCCTTGAAAATCACCTCTAGCGTATCCATCTTTCATACTGATTAGTTAATTTTTCTCAGTTGAGGTAGGAAGGTAGTTATGCGTCTTGACAGATTTACTAGCAAATTCCAAATCGCTATATCTGACGCCCAATCATTGGCATTAGGCCGCGATCATCAATATATAGAGCCAGTGCACTTAATGGTGGCACTGATGGATCAAAATGGCAGCCCGATTCGCCCACTTTTGACAATGCTCAACGTTGATGTGACTCACTTGCGCTCAAAATTAAGCGAAATTCTCGACCGATTGCCCAAGGTAAGTGGCATTGGCGGGGACGTTCAGCTATCTAGCGCGATGGGCACGATGTTCAATTTGTGCGACAAAGTGGCACAGAAGCGTCAAGATTCGTATATCTCCTCTGAAGTGTTTCTGCTCGCGGCGCTAGAAGATAGAGGCCCACTGGGTTCACTTTTAAAAGAACTAGGGTTAACTGAGGCTAATGTCTCTGAGGCAATAGACAAAGTGCGCGGTGGGCAAAAAGTGAATGACCCAAATGCTGAAGAACTGCGTCAAGCCCTAGAAAAATTTACCATTGATCTTACCGAGCGAGCAGAGCAAGGGAAACTCGATCCCGTCATTGGTCGTGATGATGAAATACGCCGCACGATTCAAGTTTTGCAACGACGAACTAAAAATAACCCCGTTATCATTGGTGAGCCTGGTGTAGGTAAAACTGCGATTGTGGAAGGTCTTGCTCAACGAATCGTAAATAACGAAGTGCCTGAAGGTCTACGTAGCCGCCGAGTACTCTCTTTAGATATGGGGGCGTTAGTTGCAGGAGCTAAATACCGTGGTGAATTTGAAGAACGTCTTAAGTCGGTACTCAATGAGCTATCTAAAGAAGAGGGCAACATTATCCTCTTCATCGACGAAATTCATACCATGGTTGGTGCGGGCAAAGGCGAAGGCTCTATGGATGCAGGTAATATGCTTAAACCTGCCCTTGCTCGTGGTGAGCTTCATTGTGTGGGTGCCACAACTCTTGATGAATACCGTCAATATTTAGAGAAAGACCCAGCATTAGAGCGTCGCTTCCAGAAAGTGATCGTCGATGAGCCCAGCGTTGAAGATACCGTAGCTATCTTGCGCGGTTTGAAGGAACGCTATGAACTGCACCATCATGTAGAGATAACCGATCCTGCGATTGTTGCAGCGGCAAGCTTGTCACACCGTTATGTTTCAGATCGTCAGTTACCAGATAAAGCCATTGACCTTATTGACGAGGCGGCTTCAAGCATTCGTATGCAGATCGACTCTAAACCGGAATCTTTGGATAAGTTAGAGCGTAAGATCATTCAACTTAAGATCGAGCAACAAGCGTTGACCAATGAACATGATGATGCGAGTGAAAAGCGCTTAACGATCTTAAACGATGAGTTAACAGAAAAAGAACGTGCCTTTGCCGAGCTAGAAGAAGTTTGGAATGCAGAGAAAGCCGCGTTATCTGGCACTCAGCATATTAAATCTGAGTTGGAGCAAGCTCGTATGGATATGGAGTTTGCTCGTCGCGCGGGTGATCTCAACCGAATGTCAGAGCTTCAGTACGGACGAATTCCAGAACTAGAGAAGCAGCTCGACCTTGCTACCCAAGCCGAAATGCAAGAGATGACTCTGTTACGTAATAAAGTCACAGATAACGAAATCGCCGATGTGCTCTCTAAGCAAACGGGGATTCCGGTTTCTAAAATGCTTGAAGCCGAGAAAGAAAAACTGCTGCGTATGGAAGATGTCTTGCACAAACGTGTCATTGGCCAAACTGAAGCGGTAGAAGTCGTTGCAAATGCGATCCGTCGAAGCCGAGCTGGTCTCTCTGATCCAAATCAGCCTATAGGCTCTTTCCTATTTTTAGGACCAACAGGGGTAGGTAAAACCGAGCTATGTAAAACTCTAGCCAGCTTTATGTTTGATAGTGAAGATGCAATGGTTCGTATCGACATGTCAGAGTTTATGGAAAAACACTCTGTTGCTCGTTTGGTCGGTGCACCTCCAGGTTATGTCGGTTATGAAGAAGGAGGTTATTTAACGGAAGCGGTTCGTCGTAAGCCATACTCGGTAATCTTACTTGATGAAGTAGAAAAGGCGCATCCTGACGTATTCAACATCTTGCTACAGGTATTGGATGATGGTCGCCTAACTGATGGACAGGGTCGAACGGTCGACTTCCGTAATACCGTTGTCATCATGACCTCTAATTTAGGCTCTACTCGAATTCAAGAAAATTTCGGTTCTGTTGATTATTTGGGTATGAAAGAGCAAGTCATGGAAGTCGTGAGTAAGCATTTCCGCCCAGAGTTTCTTAACCGTGTCGATGAAAGTGTTGTGTTCCATCCACTTGGCCAAGATCACATCAAGTCGATTGCCTCTATTCAGTTAACGCGTTTGTCGAAGAGAATGGAAGAAAAAGGTTATTCACTTGATGTGTCTGAAAAGGCACTAGATCTAATTGCTCAAGTCGGCTTTGATCCTGTTTTTGGCGCTAGACCGCTTAAGCGAGCGATTCAGCAAAGCGTAGAAAACCCATTGGCCAAAGCAATTCTGGCTGGAAAAGTGATACCAGACAAACCAGTTAAACTATTAGTCAACAATGATCAGATTATCGCACACCAATAACTTCATTCATTGAGTGTTCAAAAGAGCCCATTTAAGGGCTCTTTTGCGTTATTTTTAGGCTTGTTGGTCGTTTACTGACCGAACGGCTAGAAGTGGTCACTTTTTTTTAATTTAGCCCTTGTGCTTCGAAGCGAACTCTCTATAATGCGCCTCCGTTGTCAGGGGAAACCAAGCTGAACAGCAATGACAACTGAGACGGTGAAAGTTAAGCATTAACTTTCGAAGAAATAACGAAAAAAGTGTTTGACACTAGAAGTTATCTCGATAAAATGGCCGTCCGTTTTGAGCACAGCCCAAAACGAAGTTCTTTAAAAATATAGACCTATCAATCTGTGTGGGCACTCGTTGATGATAATCCAATTAGAAGCTTAGGCTTCAAATTAGGTTTCAATGAAACGAAGTGACCAATACAAATAATTACTTTCTCTATAGAGAGGGGTTATTTGGCACAGTCAATTCATTATCGTTCTGTTGGAACGATAATAGCTTTAAAATTACACAGTAGTTTTGAAGTCAGTATTCATTGAGCCTCACCCTATTTATTTAGGGAATCA